>JAESGS010000061.1_pt1 | contig 198097 bp, 186 predicted proteins | sample 9269761 | NCBI WGS metagenome assembly JAESGS01 (sample SAMN15741799, study PRJNA653493) | algae metagenome | isolation source: Cyanosarcina radialis HA8281-LM2 and co-occurring heterotrophs from damp... | place: USA: Makauwahi cave, Hawaii | collected 2011-01-06 | reverse complement strand
CCAGCGCTTCTCCGGGACCCTCTCCCGCTTGCAGGAGAGGGTAGGGTGAGGGTAGCTCCGCAAGAAAAATGGCTGGGAGTTAAGTACTGAAACGATGAAAGAGAAACTGATCTCGCTCAACGCCGGCGCGCTGGGTGTCGCACTCGCACCGGAAGCGGGCGGCTCGATCGCCCGCTTTACCGTCGAGCGCGGCGGCAAGGCGATCGACCTCATGCGGCCGGCGCCCGACACCGCGCTGGCGGCGAACGACTCGCATGGCATGGCGGGCTTCCCGATGATCCCGTTCTGCGGGCGGATCGCGCAGGCGCGGTTTGCGTTCGGCGGAGAAACCTTCGCGCTGAACCGGAATTTCGGCGACACCCCGCATGCGATCCACGGCAACGCGTGGCAGCGCACGTGGCGCGTTGCGGCGAGTGCGCTGGACAGGGCGGAACTGGTGCTGGAGCATGATCCGGCCGGCCATGCGCAGGAATGGCCGTTCGCCTATACGGCCCGACAGGTCTTCACCCTGACGGCCGAAGGCCTGCAGGTCGCGATCGACGTGACCAGCCGCGACCGGCGCGCGATGCCGCTCGGCTTCGGGCTGCATCCCTATTTTCCGATGACGCCGGAGGCACGCATCACCGCCCGCGTCGGGATGATGTGGGAGAACGACGAGACGATGCAGCCGACGCGGCAGGTCGCGGTGCCGAAGCACATCGATTTCGCTGATGGGCGGCGGGTGGCCGAGCTGGCCGTAGACAATTGCTTCAGCGGCTGGACCCAGCCGGCCGAGATCGCTTGGCCGGAGCATGGCCTGGCCCTGCGGATCGAGGCCGACCCCGTCTTCGGTCATTTCGTCGTCTACACGCCGCCGCACCGCCAGTATTTCTGCGCCGAGCCGCAGACCGTGGCGCCGGACGCGGTCAATCTCGCCGCGCGTGGCGTGGAGGGCACCGGCCTGATCACGCTGGCGCCGGGGGCAACGCAGCGCGGGACGGTGCGGTTCGTGGTGCGAGACGTCTGAAGAAACCGCATTCCCCGGCAACAGGTTTTGTGGTCGAATCCTGCCGGCATTCTTGCGCCCGCGCGGTCATCCTCGGACCTGATCCGAGGGCGACCGGCGGGCGTTTTGTTTGACGCACACCTCTCACCAACGGGGAGAGGGTCGGAAACGCAAACTCGCGTGAAGCAGTGAAGCAGTCTACGAGGCGAGGAGAATCAAATGGTTGCGTGCTTCACGCGCGCTTCAGTGCTTCAACCAGCGCCGAACCCGGCCTGCCTGAAGAATGCCAGCACCGCGTCGAGGCACAGGTCCGGCCGCTCGATCTGCAGGGTGTGGCCCGTGCCGGGCACCACGACATGCGGTAGGCCGGCCGCCTGCGCGGCCAGTCCGACGACCGCGGCCGTCGGGGTGGCGGTGGGCAGGCTCGGGTCGGCGCCGAGGAACATCGCCGGCCCGCGCAGCTTCGGCAGCAGGTCCCAGGTGCCCATGTCGATGTTCTGCTCGTAGATGCGCGCCTCCCACTCGGGCGGGCATGACAGCTCGTAGCCGCCGTCGGCGGCGGGACGGGTCACGGCGCGCGCCATGAGGTCGGCCGCCTCGGGCACCCACGTGGCCGAGGCGCGCGCGGCCCGGTACTGCGCGGCGAGTTCGGACGGCTCCGCGAAGCGGGCAGGGCGGCCGCGGGCCCATTTCGCGAGCACGTGCTCGAAGCGGTGGCTTGCCGCGCGCTCGCGGCCGCCGGGCGTGAGCAGCGCGGGATCGACGAAGACGAGCGCCGCCCAGTCGATGCCGTCGGCCGCGCGTCCGTGGATGTTGGCGACGGCGGAGAGCGAATGGAAGATGCCGGCGCTCGGCTTCGCGCCGAACTGGCTGTCGATGCCGGCGCGGATGACGCGCGCATCGCGCGCCACCTGCCCGTAGGTGTGGCCCACGATGTCGTGGCGCGGGTTCTGCCCGTGGTCGCGCTGGTCGAAGACGACGACCTCGAAGGCGTCGAGCAGCAGCCGCCAGAACGGGAAGTAGCCGTCGATCGCGAAGCCGTTGCCGTGGCTGAGCACGACGCGCGGGGCTGCGCGGTTGCCATGCTGGCGGACGCGGATACAGGCACCGTCCTCCATGGCGATGTCGGCGACGGCATGCGGCGGCGGAACGGCTTTGTGCATGTGTTGGGCGACAGCAGATCGAAAGTCAGGCATATGAACGGGTCGGCGGCAGCTCAGGCAAGCACCTTCTTACCTGCATCGGATTTTCCGATCCAATTGAACGGGAAAATATTGTTTTCCTTGGTGGGCGGGCTTGGCTACGCTTCGAAAATATCAATAAATCCGAGCCTAAACGGCTCACTTGGAGGTGCGATGATGCAGAGCCGACGTCAATTCACGCCTCGTTTTCTCGCTGCAACTCTTTCCGCCGCGCTGCTCGTCTGCGGCATTGGCACCGCCGATGCGCAGGACCGCAGCAAGCAGGTCTACTTCCTGAGCTGGGGCGGGACCATCCAGACCATGCTCGAGAAGGAAGGTTGGGCGGACCAGTTCCGGAAAGACACGGGCTACACGGTCACGTTGGTGCCGAAGGCGACCTCGGCCGAGATCATCGCCACCGCCGTCGCGCAGAAGGACCGTCCGCAGGTCGACGTGGTGATGTGCGACCTGATCGCGTTCATGCAGGGCGTCGATCAGGACATCTTCGCAACGCTCGATCCGGCGAAGGTCTCCAACCTGTCGAAGATGCTCGACATCGCGAAGGTGCGCGATAAGGGCGTTTACACATACGCAGATGTTCTCGCGCTCATCTACCAGGAAGACATCTTCAAGCGGAAAGGCTGGGCGGCCCCGACGAGCTGGAAGGACCTGATGCGGCCGGAGCTGCAGGGCATGGTGATCATCCCGCCGGTCAGCAACACCTACGGCCTCTACACGCTGGTCGAGTTCGCGCGCATGAACGGCGGCAGCGAGCAGAACATCGATCCGGGATTCGCCGCCCTGAAGAAGGTCGCACCCGGCGTCGTCGACTGGACGACGACGTTCGCCAAGATCGGCACGATGCTCCAGGGCGAAACCGCGGCGCTCGCGGTGTTCGGCAACGGCTCGGGCTGGGAGATCAAGAGCAAGGGGACGCCGGTCAACGTCGTCATCCCGGAGCCGGCCTATATCAGCCCGACCGTCACCGGCGCGATGCGCAATGCACCGAACCCCGAGGGCGCCAACGTCCTGGTGAACTGGCTGATCAGCGAGAAGGTCCTCACCTACCGCGCGGAACGTTTCGGCCAGACGCCGATGAACCGCGAGGTGAAGGTGACCGGCGAGGCGGCGAACCGCGTCCTGACCGGCGACCAGCTGAAGTCGCTCGTCAAGCTCGACTACGAGAAGGTCCTTGCGCAACGCCCGGCGTGGAATGCGCGGTTCGAGCGGGAGATCGCGACGATCAGGTAGACGTTCACGTCGTCGTGCCGCGGAAGATGGGCGTGGCTGTCTGATGGCGCTGGAGCTTCGCGACCTGCGCAAGCATTTCGGCGCAGTCAAGGCGATCGACGGCGTATCGCTCGAGGTCCGGGACGGCGAGTTCTTCTCGCTGCTCGGACCCTCGGGCTGCGGCAAGACGACGATCCTGCGGACCGTCGCCGGCATCATCCAGCCGGATGCGGGGCAGGTCAGGCTCGGCGGGCGCGACGTGACCGGCCTGCCGGTGCATGCACGGAACATGACCCTGGTGTTCCAGAGCTACGCGCTGTTCCCGCATCTGACCGTGTTCGACAACGTCGCGTTCGGCCTGCGGATGCGCCGGATCAAGTCGGCCGAGATCGAGGCGAGGGTCGCCGAGGCGCTGGAGCTCGTCCGGCTCGGCGGGTTCCAGAAGCGCTACCCGGTGCAGATCTCCGGCGGGCAGCAGCAGCGCGTGGCGCTCGCCCGCGCCCTTGTGGTCCATCCGGAACTGCTGCTCCTGGACGAGCCGCTCAGCAATCTCGACGCAAGGCTGCGCGAGGAGATGCGCGCGGAAATCCGCGAGATCCAGCGCAAGGTGGGCATCACGACCATCCTCGTCACGCATGACATTCACGAAGCCTTTGCGCTGTCGGACCGCATTGCCGTTCTGAGCGCGGGCAAGATCGAGCAGGTCGGCACACCGATCGAGATTTATCAGCAGCCGCGGACGCGCTTCGTCGCCGAGTTTGCCGGCCAGTCGAACCATTTCGATGCGCGCGTGCAGACGGTCGACGGCGACCGTGCCCTGGTGAAGACCAAACACGGTGTCGACCTTTGGGTGACCACGCGCGGTCGCGACGTTGCCGTCGATCAGCCGTTGTGGGTGATGCTGCGGCCCGAGCGCGTGCGGCTGAACCCTTCGGGCGGAGCGAACCGCTTCACTGCGGCGGTGGAGGAGGTGACGTATCTCGGCGGGCTGACCGGCTACCGCTTCCGGCTCGGCGACGGCGCCGTCTTCGCGCATGCGCAGAACACGGGCGCGCCGGCATTGTCGGTCGGCGACACCTTGACGATCGGTTGGGACGCCGATGACTGCGTCAGCCTTGCCGCTCAGTGAGGCCGGGCCCGGCATTGCGACATGGAGGCGCTGGGCGCCGGCCATATTCGTTCTTCCGCTCAGCCTGGTCCTGGTCGGCGCGTTCGTCTGGCCGCTGCTGGATGGCGCCATCAACAGCCTTCATCCGCACACGCGCACCGGGATCGATCGCACGGTCTGGACGCTCGAGAATTACCAGAAGCTGATCGATCCGTACTATTTCGGCGTCCTGCTGCGCACGCTGCGCGTCAGCCTCATCACGACGCTCGTGACGGCCTGCCTGACCTACCCGGTTGCGATCTATATCGAGCAGCTCAAGCCGCGCGCGCAGGCTGTCATGCTGCTCATCTACATGGCGCCGTGGCTGGTCAACGTGGTGGTGAAGGCCTTCGGCTGGTCGCTCCTGTTGAGCTCCAACGGCGTGATCAACCAGACGCTCAGGGCGCTCGGGCTGATCGACTCGCCGTTGCGGCTCATGCTGAACGAGACCGGCATCCTGATCGGCCTGGTGCACGGTCATTTCATCTTCGTCCTCCTGCCGGTCTGGGCCGCGCTGAGCGCGCTGGATCCGAACCTGCGATGGGCGGCGGCGACGCTGGGCGCCAGGCCGTGGCACATCTTCTGGCGCGTCACGCTGCCGCTCACGCTGCCTGCGCTGTTCGCCGGCCTCATGATCAACTTCACGATGAACATGACGGCGTTCGCGACGCCCGCGCTGCTGGGCGGCGCCCGTGCGCGCGTCGTGTCCTACCTGGCCTATGAGGTGAACCTCGTCGATCTCAACTGGCCGCTCGGCTCCGCCATGGCCGTTGTCCTGCTCGTGATCACGCTTGGCCTGGTCTGGCTGTCCCAGCGCGCGGCGGCATCCGGCAAGCGCCGCGTCGTGTTCGAGGGCGCGGCATGATCCTGCGGGTCTTCAACTGGGTGATGGCCGGCGTCATGCTGGCGCCGCTGGTCCTGATCATCTGGATGTCGTTCACGCCGGCGCCGTTCTTCCGGCTGCCGTTCACGGAGTTCTCGCTGCGCTGGTACCACGAGGCATTCAACTATCCCGGCTTCCTGAATGCCTTCGTGCTGAGCGTGCAGCTTGCCCTCGTTTCCGGTGCGATCGCGACGACCCTGTCGTTCCTGGCCGCGTACGGGATGACGAGATACCGCTTCCGCGGCAGGGCTGCGCTCGATGCGCTGTTCATGTCGCCGATCCTCGTGCCGGGCGTGGTCTTCGGCATCGCGATGCTGCAGTTCGTGAACGGGCTCGGTCTCTACAACACGTTCTGGGCGCTCGTTCTGGCGCATGTGAGCCTGATCACGCCCTATGCCTTCCGCACGATCCAGGCGCAGCTTCGCAATGTCTCCGAAGACGTGGAGTGGGCAGCGCAGACGCTCGGGGCCAGCCGGCTGCGCACGCTATGTCTGGTGACCTTGCCGCTGTGCCGCCGCGGCGTGCTGGCGGGCTTCCTGCTCGCCTTCATCATCTCGTTCGCCGAGGTGACGGTGGTGATCTTCATGACCGGGCCCGCGTATCAGACCCTGCCGATCCGCATCTACAACTATCTCACCGACCAGATCGATCCGACGGTGGCGGCGATATCGGCGATGCTGATCGCCCTTTCGCTGCTCCTTGTATTCGCCCTCGATCGCCTCGGCGGCCTGAGAACGATCGGCAAATAGGAAGAAGGACCAACAGGAATGTACGAAACGATCATCCTGTCGCACCGGGACGCAGTCTCCACGATCACCCTCAACCGGCCGCCCTTCAACATCATCACGCCGGAGATGCTGACGGAGCTGCTCGACGTCTTCGACGTGCTGGAAGCCCGCGCGGAGACGCGCTGCGTGGTCCTTACCGGCACCGGCACCCGGGCGTTCTGTGCGGGCGCCGATCTCGGCGACGAGGCCCGCCATACGCCGGAGGCGGGGCAGGCCTTCCGCGAAGCCGGCCGCAAGGTTGTCGAGCGGATCGAGACGTTCCCCAAGGCCGTCGTCGGCGCTTTCCGCGGCTGGTGTGTCGGCGGCGGGACGGGGCTGGCATGGCCCTGCGATATCCGTATCGCCGCCGAGAGTGCCAAGTTCCGCGCGGGCGACGTCTATCTCGGCATCATCCCGACCTGGAGCGTGGGCATGGTGCGGCTGGTGCACTATCTGGGGCGCAACCGCACGCTGGATACGCTGCTGCTCGGCGAGGACATTTCCGCGCGCGAGGCGCTGGCACTCGGCATCGTCAGCCGCGTCGTCAGCGACGATGCCTTCGAGGCGGAGGTCGAGCGCATCGCAAACCGCCTTGCATCCGGCGCACCGCTGGCGATCCGCGCCATCAAGGAGGCGGTCCGCAGCCAGTACCGCGACACCGTGGATCGCGCGGCCGTGCTCGAAGAGCAGTGGGCCAAGGTCGTGCTCGCCTCGGGGGATGCGCACGAAGGCATCACGGCCTTCAAGGAGAAGCGCAAGCCGGTGTTCCAGGGGAAGTAGATCATGGACTTCGCACTGAGCGCGGCACAGCGGACGCTGCAGGAGCGGGGGGCGGAAGCGGTGGAGCGGATCGTGGTGCCGCTGGCGGCCACCGTGCCATCGGGCCAGAAGCTGTCGGCGGAGCAGATGCGGACGCTCTACCGCGGCCTAGCGCCGCTCGGCTATCTCGGCAGCACGGTTCCCAAGGATGTCGGCGGCGCCGGCCTGAGCTATGTCGATTACGGCCTGCTGCTCGAAGCGCTGGCCGCCGGCCCCGTCCTGCTGAGCGAGGTGGTCCCGCCGCGCACCGTGCATTTCCTCGGCACGCCGGAGCAGAAGTCGCGCTGGCTGGCCGGGCTGCTGGCCGGCGATTTCGTCTCGACCGCCGCCATCACCGAGCCGCAGGCGGGCTCGGATCTGCGCAACCTTCAGACGACCGCCGTTGCGCAGGGCGGGCACTTTGTCGTCAACGGCCGCAAGAAATGGATCAAGTTCGGCGGCATCAGCGACCTGATGACGCTGCTTGTCGTTGCCGACCCTGAGCAAGGTGCCAAGGCCGGAACGACGCGGCTCATGGTGGAGCGGTCGGTCTCGCCGTGGACGAGCCGCGAAATCGAAACTGTCGGCATCCGCAACCTGTCCTTCGCGGAACTCGAGTTCAAGGACGTCAAGGTGCCGCGCGAGAATCAGCTGGGCGAGGCGGGCGCCGGAACCGAGGCGTTCTATCGCGCCATCGAGGCATCGCGCGCCCTCATCGGGCTGCAGGCCGCCGGCATCGCGCGCAAGGCGCTCGACCTGGCTGCGGCCTATGTGAAGGAGCGCACGGCCTTCGGCCGCACCCTGTCCCGGTTCCAGGCCATCCAGACGAACCTTGCCGACGCGGCGGCCGAGCTCGACGCTTCGCGGCTGCTGTGCCTGCACGCGCTGTGGATCCTGGATAGCGGCAAGCGCTGTCCGCGCGAAGCGTCGATCGCCAAGCTGTACGCGACGGAGGCGGCCGTGCGCATCGGCCATATCGCGATGGACTGCATGGGGGCGTTCGGCCTGTCCGGCGATGCCGGCGTCGAGCGCTGCTGGCGCGATGCGCGCATGCTGACCGTCATCGACGGAACGTCCGGCATCCAGCGCCTGATCATCGGCCGCGAGATGCTCGGCGCCGCCGCTTTCACGTGAGAAAGCCACTCATGAACGAGATGGCGGTCCATCCCCGGCTCGACATACGCGGCATCGTGCAGCCGCGATCGGTCGCCGTCTTCGGCGCGTCCGACAACAAGGACAAGTTCGGCGGCCGTATCATGCACTACCTGACCCGGCACGGGTTCTCCGGATCGATCCTGCCGATCAATCCCAACCGGTCGGAGGTGCTCGGCCACAAGGCCTATCCGTCCATCGCGCAGGCGCCGGGACCTGTCGACGTCGCCATGCTCGCCGTGCCGCCCAAGGCGCTGCTGCAGGCAGCCCAGGAATGCGCCGATGCCGGGGTCGGCTGCTGCGTGATCATGACCACGGGCTTTGCCGAAGCCGGCGAGGAGGCCGGACGCGAGCGTCAGCGCCAGCTCGTCGCGATTGCGCGGGGCTCGGGCATGCGCATCGTCGGCCCCAACTGCATGGGCCTGATCAGCCCGCTCGCCGGGATGGCGTTGACCTCCTCGCTGGTGCTCGAGATCGACAGCATCCGCACCGGCAGGATCGGCCTGGTCAGCCAGAGCGGCGCGCTGATGGTCTCCATCTTCAATCGCGCGCACGACGCCGGTATCGGTTTCAGCCTCTGCGTCTCGCTCGGCAACCAGTGCGACCTCGAGATCTGCGACTTCATCGACTACTTGGTCGACGACGCCGAGACCAAGGTCATCTGCGTGTATGTCGAGGGCTTCGTTGATGGCGCGCGCTTCCTGCGCAGCGCGGCCGCGTGCCAGCGTGCGGGCAAGCCGCTGATCATGGTCAAGACCGGCCGGACGCCGGCCGGCGTGCGCGCGGCGCAATCGCATACGGCGAGCCTCGCCGGCTCCTATGCCGTGCTTCAGGCAGCCTGCCGCATGCACGGCGTCGTCCTGACCGACGATCCCGATTCCATGGTGCGCCTCGCCGATCTGCTGCTGCGTTGGCCGCGGCGGCAGGGTGACGGCATCGGCGTCGTATCGCCCTCCGGCGGCGGGGCCGGGATCGGTGTCGATCGCCTCGTCGAGGAGGGAATGCGGCTCGCGAGCCTCGGTGCGACGACCAAGGCGCGCCTGCTCGATCTTCTTCTTGCACCGCAGGCCGACAACCCGATCGACCTCGGCGGCCGCCGCGACGGTGAGGTGGCGGGCACTGCCGGAAAATGCGTGTCGGTGATCGCGCAGGATCACGACGTCGCGGCGCTGCTCGTCGTCCTGACCACGGTGCCTTTCTATGAGGCGACGACGCGGGAGATGGCCGCGGCCGGTCTGGCGAGCGGCAAGCCGGTGCTGGTCGCGGTGACACCCGGCTCTGCCGCGGACGGGCCACGCCGTGCGCTGCGCGAGCTGGACTGCCCCGCATTTGACGGCTTCGACCAGGCCTTGCGCGTGCTCGGGGATTTCATCCGCTACGACCGCAAGCCGTCGCGGAATGCGCCGCGCCGGGCGGAGGACCTGCCCGTCCACCCTGATCTCACGGGGTTAAGTCCAGGTCGCCTGACGGAGCCCGAGGCCAAGCGTCTGCTGGCGCAGTACGGCGTTCCGGTCACGCGCGAGATGCTCGCCGGCGACAGTGCAGCGGCGGAAGCGGCAGCGAAGAGCATCGGATTTCCGGTGGTTCTCAAGGGTGTCGCGCGCGATCTCGTCCACAAGAGCGATGTCGGCGCCGTGCGCCTTGGCCTCCGCGACGCGGAGGCGGTCAGGCGCGCCTGGCAGGAGATCACGCGCGCCGTGGCCGCCGCCCTGCCGAACAGCGCGATCGATGGCTGTGTGGTCCAGGAGATGGTGCGCGGCGATGCCGAGCTGATCGTCGGCGCGCGCCGCGATCCGCAATTCGGCCCCGTCGTCCTCGTCGGCTTCGGCGGCGTGATGGTCGAGGTGATGGAGGATGTGCAGCTCGCATTGGCGCCCGTCTCCCGCGACGAGGCGCGCGGAATGCTGCAGCGGCTGCGGCTCTGGCCGGTCCTCGCCGGCGCGCGCGGGCGGTCGCCGCTGGATGTCGACCGCGTCGCCGACGTCATCTGCCGCGTAAGCTGGCTTGCCGCAGACCTCGGCGACCGGCTGATCGACCTGGAAGTCAACCCGTTGCTGGTGCGTAACGCCGGGCAGGGCGCGACAGCGGTCGACGCGCGCGGGACCCTGGCGGGCGAGGGCGGAAGCTGAGGCGAGCCGATCCTCAGTTGCTGCGTTCCAGCAGCCCTCTCGCGATCACCTGCGCCTGGATTTCCGCGGCGCCCTCGAAGATGTTCAGGATGCGTGCGTCGGCGAGGACGCGGCTGATCGCGTACTCCTCGGCATAGCCGTTGCCGCCATGGATCTGCAGCGCGGCATCGGCATTGGCCCAGGCGATGCGCGCGCCGAGCAGCTTCGCCATCCCGGCCTCGATGTCGCAGCGCCTGCCGCTGTCCTTCTCGCGCGCCGCGAACAGGGTGAGCTGGCGCGCCATCATCGTCTCGACCGCCATCCAGGCGAGCTTGCCGTGGACGCGCGGGAAGGCGCTGATCGGCTTGCCGAACTGGAGCCGCTCCTGCGCGTACGACATGCCGAGATCGAGTGCCGACTGCGCCACGCCGACGGCGCGCGCGGCCGTCTGGATGCGCGCGGTTTCGAACGTCTCCATGAGCTGCTTGAAGCCGCGCCCTTCGACGCCGCCGAGCAGCGCGTCGGCGGGGACGGCGAAGCTGTCGAAGGCGATGTCGTATTCGCGCATGCCGCGATAGCCGAGCACCTTGATCTCGCCGCCGCTCATGCCTGATGCGGGGAAGGGATCCGCATCGGTGCCGCGCGGCTTCTCGGCCAGCAGCATGGACACGCCGCGATAGCCGCTATCCGGCGCGCCGGTGCGCACCAGCAGGGTCATGAGATCGGCGCGCGCGGCATGTGTGGCCCAGGTCTTGTTGCCGGTGACGTGGTACCCGTCGCCGTCCTTCACGGCGCGGGTGCGGATGTTGGCGAGGTCGGAGCCGGTGTCGGGCTCGGTGAAGACGGCGGTCGGCAATACGGCACCCGACGCGATCGCCGGCAGCCAGCGCTGCTTCTGCGTCTCCGTGCCGCCTGCGCGGATCAGCTCCGCGGCGATCTCGGAGCGCGTCGCCAGCGAGCCGACGGCGAGCGAGGCGCGCGACAGCTCCTCCGTCACGACGCACATGGCGCTCTTGCCCATGGCAAGCCCGCCCCAGCTCTCGGGAATGGTCAGGCCGAACACGCCGAGCCCGGCCATCTCCTCGATCAGGGCGAGCGGGATGAGCTGGTCCTCGCGATGCCAGTCCTGCGCATACGGCGCGACCTTGTCGGCGGCGAACTTGCGGAACTGGTCGCGGACCAGCGTCAGCGTGTCGTCACCAAGGCCGCGCTCCGCCTCGGTGCCGTGCGACAGGAGCGACCAAAGCCGGCTGCGCAATGCGGCCGTGTTGCCGCCGGCGATGAGAGTTTCGACCTCGCGCGTACGGAATTTCGCGATGTCGGCGGCCTCGAGGCCGATATCCGCCGGCCGTGCGATCTCGGCCTGCGACAGCGCGATGCCGCCGGCCATCTGCGCGAGGTACTCGCCGAAGGCGGCCTGCAGCATGAGCTGCTCGATCTCGCCCAGCGTGCCGGCCTCGTCGAGGCGCTCCGCCCAGCGGCGCATCTCGCGCAGCGCCGTCGCGTAGGTCGCGAACCACGCATAGCCGTGCGCGGCGAACTGGTCGGCTTCCAGCCGCGCGGGATCGATCCTGCCGGCGCTGAGCAGGCCCTGACCGAGCGTGAAGCGCGCCTGTTCCACCAGCGCGTCGGCGGTACCGCTCGCGGCGCGGCAGAGGTCGAGCAGGTTGGGCAGCGCGCCGCTGTCGGCTGCGTTGACGGGACGGGCGGTGGCGTGTTGCGTCGGGCTCATGACGGGTCGGGAGGATAGGACGTCGAATGCGCGTGTGCAAAAGTCATGCGGGTGGTCAACCGGCGCCGCGGACGACGCCGCTGTCGTGAAGCCGGCCGATCTGGGCATCGCCGAGGCCGAGCACGGCGGCAAGGACGTCGTCCGTGTGCTGCCCGAGCGTCGGAGCAGGCGCAGGCGCCTGGCGCGCCAGCGCGCCGAAATCGACCGGGTGGCCCGGCGCCAGATGGCGGCCGACGCCCGGCTGGTCGATCTCCGCCAGCATCGGGTTCGCGGCGGAGCAGCGCGGGTCGTTCTGCACGAGCTGGCGAAAGCTCTGATACGGGCCCCAGCATGCGCCGTTTGCGTCGAGGGCGGCCCGGATGTCGGCAAGCGAGTGCCGGCGGAACCATGGCGTGAAGATCGCCGCAATCGCGGCGCGCGCCTCGTAGCGGTCGGTTTCCTTGCGCAGGTCGCGCTCCTGCGCGGCTTCGAGGGCCTTGATCTCGGCGGCGGTCCCGGTTGCCGCGACCAGCGCCTCCCATTGCTTGACGGTGAAGGCGGTGACCATGACGCGTTCGCCCTCGGCGGTTTCGAAGTCGCGGCCGAACGTCCCGTAGATGCTGTTGCCGAGGCGCGGGCGCTCGTCGCGGCTGGTCTGTGCCTCGGCGATGTAGCCAAGATTGCCGGCCGTCGCGAGCGCCATGTCGGACAGCGCGAGACGCAGGAGCTGGCCTTCGCCGGTCATGCGGCGATGGCGCTCGGCGGCGAGGATCGCGAGAGCCGTGTTGACGCCGGCGAGCAGGTCCCAGGCCGGGATGACGCTGTTCACCGGGCCGTCATGGCCCTCCGGGCCTGTCACGAGCGGGAAGCCTGTCGCCGCGTTCACCGTGTAGTCGACCGCCGTGCTGCCGTCGCGGCTGCCGGAGATGGACGCCATGATCACATCGGGACGGCGGCCGCGCAGCGTCTCGTAGTCGATGGGGGGCGGGACGGGAAGGTTGGTCACGAAGATCCCGGCAAGCGCGCCCGGCGCCGTGATGAGGGCGGCCAGAAGCTCGCGCCCCTCTGGCTTGCGGATGTCGATGCACACGGACCGCTTGGCCTTGTTCAGGCCGGCCCAGTAGAGGCTCGTGCCCGCCTGGCTCACCGGCCAGCGGCGATAGTCGAGCCCGCCGCCCGGCGGATCGACCCTGATCACGTCGGCGCCGAGCTGCGCCAGCGACATGCCGGCATAGGGCGCCGCGATGAAGGCGGAACTTTCGACGATCCTGAGGCCGGAGAGGATTCTGTTCATGGCGTCCGATGGAGCGGATTTCCCTGCAAAATGAATGCAGTTGTAGGCAATCACGAGTCAAATTTCACGGCCGCTTAACCGCCGGTGTCTACGCTCCAGCCTCGAGTGCGACGGGAGTAAAGAGCATGCTGCAGGGACGCGTAGAGACGTATGGGATCGAGGCGATCAGCGGCTGGGCGCTCGACACGAGCCGCCTGTCCGACGACCAGTTCGTGGACATCTATCTGGACAACCAGCATTGCGCGACGGTCCGCGCGAACCTGGCCCACAAGACGGTCAACGGCAAGGCGTGCGGCTTCAAGTTCGCGCTGGTGCCGGAGCTGAAGAACGGCCTGCTCCAGGGCGAGCTGTCGGTCCGCTTCCGCGGCACCGAGCGCGACCTGGCCAATGCGCCGCGCAGGCTGCAGTTCGTGCAGACGCCCAAGCGCATCCTCGTCCTGATCCCGGCCGGTGCCCGCTACGAGCACGACAAGGTGCGCGCGCACGAGAAGCCGCTGAAGGAGATGATCGAGACCTACACGAACACGGGCGATTTCACGGTCTACGACTCCTCGCTGAAGCTGCTGGCCTACAAGGACGTCACGCCGGTGAAGATGAAGACCTTCACCGACAAGGACATCGATTTCTACAACAACGGCGACTTCGACTTCTGCTTCCTGCGGGGCTCGAACTTCATCAACGAGCATACGGACTGGGGTCCTTTGCCGGAGCTGCTGAAGAAGCTGAAGATGCCGATCATTCCGTTCGCGATCGGCGCGCAGTCGGAATCGCGGCGCAAGCTGAACCTGCCGGAGAAGGCCAAGGAGGTCTGGCGCCTGTTCGCCGATCGCTGCACCACGATCGGCGTGCGCGGCGACTACACGGCCGAGGTGCTCAACGATCTGGGCATCAGGAACGTCGACATCATCGGCTGCCCCAGCCTGTTCCGCTGCAACAATCCGGACCTGCAGATCAACGCAAAGTCGCTCGACAAGCTGCGCAAGATCGCCTTCAACATGCGCCGCGAGGTGTCGGCCACCTATGCCGCCGACATCAAGCGCTATCTCGGCGTCCAGCGCGACTTCATCAAGCGCCTCAACAAGCGCTTCGACTTGACCGTCACCTCGCATGGCGAGCCGCCGGAGAAGGCGTTCTTCTTCAAGGAGGACGAGCTGATCGCCAAGCACATGCCGGAGATGATCCGGCAGGGCTGGTTCGAGAACGCCGAGGACGAGCTGGTGAAGATCTATCGCGACCAGATGTTCTTCTCCGGCACGGTGGCGGAGCACGATACGTTCGCGCGCACTATGGACCTCGTGCTCGGTTTCCGCGTGCACGGCAACCTGCCGGCGCTGGCCAACGGCGTGCCGGCGATCTTCGTCGACTACGACCAGCGCAGCCAGGAGCTGGCGCGCACCTTCTCGATCCCGTGCCTGACCATGGACCAGCTCGAGAAGAACGATCTCGACACCCTGTACTGGCCGGAGCTGTGGAACGACTTCAACGCGCGCTTCCGCGACAACTATCGCCGCATGGCCGCGTTCCTCGACCGCAACGGCATGGCGCACCGCCTCGCTACGGTGTGAGCGGGCAACGGGCGCGGGCCGAGGCCTGCGCCCCGCCTTTTCCAAACTCAAGTCTGACGGCTTGCGGCGGCTTTCGAGAGAAGTGCCGCCACGCTCGGCGGCAGGCCCTCGGGGTCCTTCTTCGCGGCCTTGCTCAGCAGGTCGGCGACACTGGCCGGCAGGCCTTCCGGGTCCTTCGGCGCTTCGGCGGCCGCACTGGCAGCCGGCGCGGCTTCCGCCTTGGGCGGCTTCTCGCCCTCCGGATCGATCTCGTTCGCGTGCTTGAAAGCCTGCTCGGCCTCCAGGTCGCGCTTCTGCGCCTTGAGGATCCGCCCGAGCTGGCGATGGAAGTCGCCATTCTCCGCATCCAGCGCGATCGCCTGGCGGATCGACAGCTCCGCCTCCGCCGGCCGGTCGAGCTCGGCAAGGGCGATGGCAAGGTGATGATGGAACAGCGCGCTCTTGGGGCGCTTTGCCGCTGCGCGCCGGTGCGCTGATTCCGCGCCGGCGACGTCGCCGGAGCGGTAGAGCGCGATGCCGAGATGGTGGAGCGCCCACGGGTTGTTCAGGCCGCGATCGAGCGCCTGTTGCTGCGCGGCGGCGGCCTCGGCGAACCGGCCATGATGGGCGAGCGCGAGGCCGTGGTGATGGTGATAGGCGGCCTGTCCGGCGTCGAGCGCAATGGCCTGCGCCAGCGCCACTTCGGCCTCGACATGCTGCCCGAGCTGCTGAAGCGCGCGGCCGTGCAGATGGTGGGCGAGGGCCCATTCCGGGCGCCGCTCCAGCGCCGACGCGGCATGGCGGAGCGCCGCGTCATGCTGTTTGGCGAGGAGGGCGGTGTGCGCCTCGAACGCTTCGGTGATCGCGAGGCGGTCGTTCAGCAAGTCGCCGGCGACGCTCAAGGCCGGCATCGAGGCCGAGGCGCCGATCGCGGCAAGGAACAGCTCCTGGAACGTATTTCCGTCGTCGACGGCGCGCGAATTGATGTGGCCCGCATTGCGGACCGCGACTGCGTGGACGGCGGGCAGCCGCGAGACCTGTGCCGCGCAATGCAGCTCGACAATGTCGGCATCGCCAGCGACGAGCCACACGCTGGCGGGCTTGCGGTCCTGCAGATGCGGCGTCAGGTCCGCGAACTTGCTTGGCCCGCGGGTCTTCATGTCCTGCTTGCTGCGGCTGCCCGGCAGCATGAGCTGCGTCTCGGCGCCGAAGGCGAGGATGCGGTCCGCGCCGATCAGGCAGCCGAGCGCCAGCGCGCCATAGCCGCCGGCGGCGGCACCGGCCGCGACGACATGCGTGGGCTTGAGCTCGCCGACGAGCGTCCTGAGCGACTGCGCGGTTTCCTCGAGCGATGCGCCAAGGCCGGGGACGCCGTCGTGGTACCAGCGCTTGCCGGCCGGCCGGACGAAGATGCGGTTGCAGGCGATGGCCCGCGCGATCCGGTATTCGACCGTTCCCGCGCGCTGCTCGCCATCGGCGAACAGGATCGCGAGCGGCCGGCCGGGACCGGTCGCCTCGATCTCCAGGTGGGAATAGGTCACGATTCCGGTCGACATGGCGCGAGCCAAAGTGATGGCGGGCCCCTCTATAAGACCGCTTCGCCATTAATCCCGCGTTACCATTCCTGGAAAATCATAGGGGGCCGGCCCGCCAGGCCGGTGCGAAGCGACGCATTCGTCGCAAATTTTACGGATCGGCGGACACGACGGCGATGCGCGTGCTCTTCGTCCATAAGTTCTTTCCCGGCCAGTACGCGCACATGGTGCGCGCGCTCGCGGCCGATCGCGGCAACGAGATCGTGTTCATTCATGCCGACGGCGAGAACGACATTCCGGGCGTGCGCGCGATCCGTGTGCAACCGGCGCGCTCGGCATCGCCCGGCACGCACCATTACCTGCAGGGCCTGGAAACCGCGGTCCTGTTCGGGCAAGCGGCATATCGTGCCGCGCGGGACCTTGCGGCCGGCGGCTTCCGGCCCGATGTGATCTGCGCGCATGCCGGGTTCGGTCCCGGCCTCTATCTCAAGGACGCGTTTCCCGACGCGCCGCTGCTCGGCTATTTCGAATGGTACTACCGCGCGCGCGATGCCGATGCGGACTATCTGGATCCGCACGCGGTCAGCGAGGACGAGGCGCTGCGCATCCGTACGCGCAACGCCGGGATCCTGCTGGAGCTTGCGGCCTGCGACCGCGCCGTGTGTCCGACCTGTTTCCAGCGCGACCAGTTTCCGCCGGAGCTGCGCGCGAAGCTGACCGTGCTGCACGACGGGGTGGACACGGGATATTTCCCGCCCGTATCCGCGCCGGTCGCTCTACAGGGCATTCCGCCGGATGCCGAGCTCGTCACCTATGCGACGCGCGGCCTCGAGCCCTATCGCGGGTTCCCGCAGTTCATGGAGGCGCTGGCGCTGCTGCAGGCGCGCCGGCCGCGGCTGCATGCGGTGATCGTCGGCGCGGACGAGACCCATTACGGACGCCCGTCGGGCGACGGGCGCGGCTATCGCGACGTGATGCTCGGCAGGCTGCCGGGGCTCGACCGGTCGCGCGCGCATTTCCGCGGCTTCCTGTCGAAGCCCGAATATCGCGCGGTGCTGCAGGCCTCGCAGGCGCATGTCTACCTGACGGTGCCGTTCGTGCTGTCATGGTCGCTGCTCGACGCCATGGCGACCGGCTGCGCCATCGTCGGGTCGGATACGGCCCCCGTGCGCGAGGTGATGCGCGATCGCGAGACGGGCCTCCTGGCCGACATGCGCTCGCCGGCCGCCATCGCCGCTGCCATCGAGCGGATGCTGGACGATCGCGCCCTGGCGGCGCGCCTGGGCATGGCCGCCCGGCGCCACGCCGTGGAGCACTATGCGCTGGACCGCCTGCTGCCCCGGCAGCTTGACCTGATCGCCGCCCTGGCCCGGGAAAAGTCAGGCCGGAAAAGGGCTTAAAAGCTTCTGGCGCTTGGCAAAATCGGCCGGCGTCAACGGTTCCTAAACCACTGACAGGATTTAATGAAAAGGCGGCGCAGAGCGGCCATCGGCCGATCTATGCCCGCTTGAGGCTACCGGCCGGCCCGCGGGGTGGGCGCGCCATGCCAAGGAAGAAGGCGAAGCACTGATGCGCAAGATCCTTGTGATGATCCCCGCCGGCGAGATCTACGACCACGACTGCGTGCGCTGGTATCGCGCGACCGACGCGCAGGAATGGATCAACCACTACCACAACATCGGCGACGCCTTCGTCCACGATTCGTCGATGAAGCTGCTCGATTACGACGCGATCTCGGTGCTCGACATCCGCACCGCCGATCCGGCCGATATCGACCGCTACAACGCCGAGTACGATTACTGCTTCCTGCGCGGCTCGAACTACATCAACCCGACGATGAACTGGCGCTGCACGCTGGAGATTGTCGAGAAGCTCAAGATTCCCGTCATCGCCTTCGGCGTCGGCGCGCAGGCGCCTTCGCACGGGCCGCTGGAGCTGTCCGATGAATCAAAGCGCGTGTGGCGCGCCATCGGCGACCGCTGCGAGACGCTGGGTGTGCGCGGCAACTACACCGCCGACGTGCTGTGGGGCATCGGCGTCAAGAACGTGCGGGTCATCGGCTGCCCGACGCTGTTCCGCAACCGCAACCCGGACCACCGCATCGACCTGCCGAAGCTGGAGGATGTCCGCAAGATCGGGTACACGCTGCGCCGCGAGGTCGATCCCGCGTACGCGCCTGACATTGACCGCTATCTGAAGGTCCAGCGCGACACGCTGCTGGCGCTGGCCAAGAAGCGCGAGATGACCGTCTTTGCCCAGGGCGAGATCGAGGAAAAGAAGGTCGTCATGGGCACGCCGGAGCAGCGCGAGGAGGCGATCGCGCAGCTCATCGCATCCGGCTGGTTCACCGGGCAGGACGATCCGCTCGTGAAGCTCTACCGCGAACGCCTGTTCTATTCCGACGTCGTCGCCGAGTACGACGCTGCCGCGAAGCGCCAGGATCTCGTGCTGGGCTACCGCCTGCACGGCAACCTGATCTCGCTCGCCAACGGCGTGCCGTCGATCTACTTCACCTACGACAGCCGCACGGCCGAGTTCGTGGAAACCTTCAACATCCCGGCCTACGACGTGTTCTCCGGCAAGAAGTTCGACCTGGCGGCGTATTGGGACCAGGGCCTGTTCGAGCGCTTCAACCGCGCCTATTACCGCGGCTATCGCGAGATGCGCGCCTTTCTCGAGGAGAACGGCATCGCGCACCGGATGGCCGGAAACCGACTGAAACCGAGGGCCGTGCATGTCGCCTGACCGCAGCACCATCGTTCGTGCGCCGGAGGACGGCCGCGCAGCCGCGCCGGCCAGCCCGGCCATCGTCGGCTATATCGACAAGGTCGACGGCGTCCGCGTCTCCGGCTGGGCGTGGGACCGCAACCAGCCCGATGTCGCGGTCGACGTGGAGATCCGCGTCGCCGGCAAGGCCGTCGCCACGGTGCGCGCCGACCGCCTGCGCAAGGATCTCGCGCGCAGCGGCACGGGCAATGGCTACCACGCATTTGACGCTGTGCTGGAGACGCCGATCGCCGAGGCTGACCGCGCGCTCGTTTCCGCCATCGCCAGCGTCGAAGGGCAGCCGGGTTCGATCGCGCTGGCGAACCGCGCGGCGGAGCCGCCGACGCTCGAGGCGACGGCCACCGTGGTCAGTCCGCCGCCGGAGCAGCAGCGCCTGCTGAGCGACCTTGGACTCGTCCGCAAGGCCTTCGAGGACACGCTGAAGGTCGCGGCCCAGGACATCCGCGAGGCGGTGCGTGGCCGGACGCTGCCGGCGACGACGGACGGTGCCGCGGCTGCGGCGTCCCCGGAGCCCGGCATCGCCGCGGCGCTCGAGGAGCTGCGCGCGCGCCAGGAGGAGCTGGCAAAGCAGATGGCGGCGCTGGAGGTCTTCCATGCGCGGTTCGATACGGCGCTGCGCAAGCTTGAACGCCCGCAGCTCGAGGCGGCCGAGCAGCCCGATTCGACCAAGGGACTGCGGATCACTGTCGTGATCGTCGCCATGCTGTCGCTGCTGTCGCTGGGTGTCGGGCTCTACTCAGTCCTGATGTAGCCTTGTGTAGACGAGCTCCAGCACGCCCTTCGTGCGCGGCTCCGCGGTTTCAAGCTCCAGCAGCACCCGTTTGGTCGAGCGCTCGAACAGCGGGATGCCGTCGCCGAGCAGCACGGGAATCACGAACAGCTCCAGCCGGTCGACGAGGTTGAGGTCGAGGAACGGCCGCACCGACCGCGCGCCGCCGTACAGCCAGATATCACCCTTGGGCGAGGTCCGTAGCTTCGTCGCCAGAAGGCCCACGTCTCCGTTCCAGCGCTCGACCCCCGGCGGCGGGCCGTCAAGCGGCCGCGAAGTCAGGACGATGGTCTGCTTGCCGGCGAATGGCCACGGGCCGAGCTGCAGCGTCTGGTCATAGGAGGTCCGGCCCATGACGATCGTCCCGATCGTCTCCAGGAAGGCCGGAAACCCGAACTCCTCGGCGGGGTACGTCGCAAGCCAGTCGACGCTGCCGTCCGGAGGGCCGATGAAGCCGTCGACGCTGACGGCGAGGTAGAGGCGGAAGAGAGGGCGCTTCACCGCGCGCGTGATGCCACGGGCGCACGCCGCATTCAAGTGCGGCGGCTGGTCACTTCTCGTGGAAGGCGCGGCGCATGCGCTCGAACAGCGGCGACACGAAGTAATCGATGGCGCGGCGTTCGCCGGTGACGATCATCACCTCGGCCGGCATGCCGGGATAGAGGCGCGCCTCCGGCCACTTCTCCAGCGACTCGCGCGACAGGCGGAGCCGCGCGGTGAAGTAGGGATGGCCCGTGCGCTGGTCGGTCAGCATGTCGGCGGAGACATAGGTGATCGTGCCGTCCACGGTCGGCGCCAGGCTGCGATTGTACGAGGACAGCCGCACGCGCGCGGGCAGGTCGACGTGGACCGACTCGATGTCCGAGGGCGGCACGCGCGTCTCGACGATCAGCTCGTCGTCGACGGGCACGATGTCCATCAGCGGCTGGCCGGGGCCGATGACGCCGCCCGGCGTCACCGTCCGGATGTCGGTGACGATGCCGTCCTGCGGCGAGACGACCTCGCGGCGCTGGCGCACGTCGCGCGCGGCGCGGATGCGGTCGCTGAGGTCGGCATCCTGGGCGCGCGCCTCCTGCAGCTCGCGCGCGACCTCGGACAGGCGCGTGTCGCCGAGGTTGACGATCTCGAGCTGGGCGCCGCCGATGGCTTGCCGGCTGCGCGCGATCATGCCGCGCAGCTCGCCCTGGCGTCCCTTCAGGTCGGCGACGGCGCGCTCCAGTTCCAGCAGGCGCGGACGGCGCTCGAAGCCTTTCTCGAGCAGCTTCGCGACATTGGTGCGCTCTTCCTCGAGCAGCGCGAGCCGGCGCGTCGCGGAGGTAAGCTGCGCGTCGTTGGCCGCGATGTCTTCATTGAGCTGGTCGATGCGCTTCTGCAGGACGGCCTCGGCGCTCTCATGGGCGCGCCAGCGAGCCTGGAAGAGCTTGGATTGGGCCGTCATCGTCTCGGAGGCGACCGGGTCGTCGCGCTGCGCCAGCAGCTCCGGCGGGAAGGTCAGCGCCAGTGCGCCTTCCTGCTCGGCGCGCAGCCGCGCGATGCGGGCCTGCACGGCCACGTGCTGGCTGGTGAGCTGGCCGAGCAGCGCATCGGCCTGGGTCGGATCGAGCAGCGCCACCGGCTGCCCCGCCTTGACCGCCTCGCCCTCACGGACCAGCAGCTCGCGCAGGATGCCGCCCTCGAGGTGCTGGACGATCTTGCGCTGGCTGTCGACGACGACGGTGCCCTGCGAGATGGAGGCGCTGTCCAGCCGCCCGAATAGCGACCAGCCGAAGAAGGCCGCGACGAAGGCGACGATCACGATTACACCGGCGATCGCGGTCGGCCGCAGCTGCGGCTCGACGTCGATGTCGACATCGAGGTCAAAGGGCGCCGGGGCCGGGCGCGAGCCGGTTACGGCGAGCTGGCTGGTGCTCATGACCGGGCCGTCCTCTCGACCGGCAGCCGCGCGATCTTGGGATCCTGCATGCGGGCGGGCGCGTTCTGCGCGGTCATGGCTTTCATGACGTCCTGGCGCGGGCCGAACTGCTCGACCATGCCGTCGCGCAGGACGAGGAGCTTGTCGACCACCGTCATCACCGACATGCGGTGCGCGATCATGATGACGGTGATGCCGGCCTTCTTGGCCTCGCGGATGGTGTTGAGCAGCGCCTGCTCGCCGGCGCCGTCCATGTTCGAATTCGGCTCGTCCAGCACCAGCAGGCACGGCGTGCCGAACATCGCGCGCGCGAGCGCCAGGCGCTGGCGCTGGCCGCCGCTGACGGCGAAGCCGCCCTCGCCGAGGTGGGTTTCGTAGCCGAGCGGCAGCCGGCCGATCATCTCGTGCACGTCGGCGCGCTTGGCGGCGATGATCACGTCCGTCATCTCGGCTTCGCTCAGGCGCGAGATGTTCTCGCGCACGGAGCCTTCGAGCAGCGACGGGTTCTGCGGCAGGTAGCCGACCTGGCGGCCGAAGCTTTCGCGCTCCCACGCATAGACGCTATGACCGTCGAGATAGATGCCGCCCGCGGTCGGGCGCCAGACGCCAACCAGCAACCGGGCGAGGGTGGACTTGCCGGAACCGGACGGACCGATGATTCCGAGGACCTCGCCGGGTTCGAGCGCGAAGCTGACGTTGCGCAGGATCGGCCGGTCGGATCCCGGGGGCAGGAAGCTGACGCGGTCGGCCATGATCGTGCCTTCCGCGGCGGTGAACTGCGACGTGCCGCGCTGCGATTCAAACCGCGAAAGCAGGTCGCGGAGCCGCCCGAGCGCGCTGACCGCATTGCTCCAGTGGCGCCAGCCCTCGATCATCTGGTCGAGCGGGTGCAGCATGCGCCCCTTGATGATGGTCGCGGCGATCATCGTGCCGGCGCTGACTTCCTGGTTGATGACGAGGACCGCGCCGGTTGCGAGCATGCCGATCTGCAGGCCGAGCCGGACCGCGCGGGTCAGCGCCGTGATGGCGCGGGCACCGCTGTTGCCGGCGCCGACGAGCATCAGCGCCCGGTTCTGGCCGCGTTTCCAGCGGCGGATGACGGCCGGTAGCATGCCCAGCGCCTCGATCACCTCGGCGTTGCGGATGGCCGAGACGATCTCGGAATGCGACTTGATCGCGGCCTCGTTGGCGAGGGCGGACGGTCGCCGCGCCACGAACTCCATCGCGATGGCGAGACAGATCAGGATCAGGATCGCCGTGACCGCGACCAGGCCATAGGCGGGATGCAGCAGGAACAGGACCAGCAGGAACAGCGGCGTGAACAGGAAGTCGAACGGCAGCGTGATCGGGCCGCCGGTGATGAACTGGCGCAGCTCCTGCAGGTCGCGCACGGCATTGGCCGAGCGCGCCGACTGGGTCTGCAGCGATTCCGTCACCGCCGCTTCCAGCACTGTCGCGTTCAGGCGCCGGCTCATCTGCTCGCCGACGATGATGAAGACGCGCGCGCGGATGAAGTCGATCACCGCCATGAACACGAGGCAGCCGGCGGCCAGGATCGTCAGCATGACCAGCGTGTCGGTGCTGCGGCTGCTGATGACGCGGTCATAGACCTGCAGCATGTACAGCGGCACCACCAGGTGCAGCGCGTTGATGAACACGCCGACAAAGGCCGCGAACAGAATGCCCGCACCGCTCCTGCGCAGTGTCCAGCGCAGGAGGTCGGTGCGTGCTTCGATGCTGACGGCCGCTGCGGTCATGATCTCAGTCCGCCGCGGCGGCGGCTCCGTAGCCGTTCGGATGCGCCTTGCGCCACTTCCACGCGCTCTCGACGATCACGTCGATCTCGGTGAAGCGGGGCGTCCAGCCCAGCTCGCGCTGGATCCTGGCCGGTGCCGCGACCAGGGCGGGCGGATCGCCGGGGCGGCGCGGAGCGATCTTCTCCGGCACCTTGGCGCCCGTGACGCGGCGCACGGAGTCGATCACTTGGCGGACCGAATAGCCCTTGCCGATGCCGACATTGTAATGGCGGCTGCGCTCGTCGAGGGCGTCGAGCACCCGGACATGCGCATCGGCGAGGTCGCACACATGGATGTAGTCGCGCACGCAGGTGCCATCGGGCGTCGGATAATCCGTGCCGAAGATGTCAATATGCGGGCGCTGGCCCAGCGCTGCCTGAAGCGCGATCGGGATCAGGTGAGTCTCCGGGTCGTGGTCTTCGCCGATCCCGGCAGTCGGATGGGCGCCGGCGGCGTTGAAGTAGCGCAGGCACGCCGCGCGCAGGCCGTGGGCCTGATCGGCCCAATGGAGGATGCGCTCCATCATCAGCTTGCTTTCGCCGTACGAGTTGACGGGCGCCTTGGGCGTGTCCTCGTCGATCGGCACGCGCTCGGGCGTGCCGAAGATGGCGCAGGTGGACGACACCACGATCTTGCGCACGCCGGTTTCGACCGCCGCCTCGATCAGGTTGATCGCGTTCACGACGTTGTCGCCGACATACAGCATCGGGCGCTTCATCGATTCGCCGACCAGCGCGTTGGCGGCGAAATGCAGGATGCCGTCGAACTTGTTGGCGCGGAAAAGGGCCGAGACCGCCGCGCGGTCGGCGAGGTCGCCGACCACCAGCTTGGCCTCTGACGGGACGGCTTCGCGGTGGCCCTGCGAAAGGTTGTCGAAGACCACGACCTTGTGGCCGCGGCCGAGCAGGTCGACGACGACATGGCTGCCGACATAGCCGGCGCCGCCGGTGACGAGGAGGGTGCTCATGGCGCCCCCCGGAGCTGCGCGTGAAGATCGTCGCCCGGCGACGGGCGGCGGCCGCGGCGCGATGTGCCTTCGCCGGCGGGAGAACGGCGGCTGCGCTGGGCCAGCAGCCGCTCATAGAGCGCGCGATGCTGTTCGGCCGCCTCGACGGCGCTGATCGGGCGCGGCACGCGGGCGCGCAGGCGGTCCCACAGGTCCGGGCTGCGCAGCGCCTCGACCAGGCGGTCGACGAGGCTTTCCGCGCTGGCGGCGCGGAAGTGCAGGCCGTCGACATTGTTGCGGATCTTCTCCGCCATGCCGCCGATGTCGCTGCAGATGATCGGGCGGCCGTGCAGGAAGGCTTCCTGGATGACGACCGGCGAGTTCTCCCACCATGTCGAGGGCACGACGACCCAGTCGACCTCGCGCATCAGGGTCGGCAGGTCGGCGCTCTTGTAGCTGCCGAAGAAGCGCACGCGGCGGCCGACGGCCTGCACCAGGCGCTTGAACTCCTGCTGGAAGGATTCGGGCTGGACTTCCAGGTTACCGCCAAAGACGTTGAGCACGGCGTCGCCCCAGATCTCGCGCGGGACGCGGGCGACCGCCTCGATCAGAACCTTGATGCCCTTGAACTGGTTGAGCTGGCCGAAATAAGCGAAGCGGTTGCGGCGGCCATCGCGGCCGATCGGGCGCGGGGGCGCGATCTCGCCGACCTCGAGGCCGTTCTCGAGGAACAGCATCTTGTCGGCGGGCACGCCCCAGGCGACGTAGCGATCAATCAGGAAGTGACTGGGGGAGACGAACATGTCGACCTCGTCGAATGCCGCCTTGATGAACAGTTCGCGCCGCATGAACTGCGCCGGTGAGATGGTCGGGAAGCACACGGCACATTCGGCAGGCGACGCTCGCTGACACAAGGCGCCGGTTTTTGCCTTCACCATCTGGCCGTGATTATTGCAGATCGACAGGTACTCGTGCAGCGTCGTGACGATGGCTGCATTCGGCAGCGCGCGGCGCACCGCGCGAACAGCCTCGGTTCCGAATCCGAGGAAATGGTGGAAGTGCACAACGTCGGGCGCCACGTCCAGCACGAAGCGCGTGAAATCCTGCGCGAGGGAATCGACGTCGCGGTTCGACAGACGGAAATGGTCGTAGTCGTTCGCGTAGTAGAGCGTCTCGCGCTCCTTCTGCCGCAGGCTCAGGAATGGCGTGTCGCGATGCCGGCTGATCGGCGGGCCGACGCGCGCGAGATAATGGCTTTCGCAGCCCGGCAGCCGGTTGAGGCCGGTGAACAGGTTGTACGAGGCCACTTCCGCCCCGCCGATGGAGAACGACGGGTGGCCGTGGGAGAGCATCAGCACTTTCATTGGAGTCTCGTCTTCTCCTGCTTGGCAGCGGCGGTCAGGACCGTCGACCATTTCCGGCCAAACTCCCAGCGGTCCACCAAGCGGCCGACCTTGCTCCAATATTCGTCGTCTTGGGTTACTGAACCGTCATCGAGCGCATACAGCGATACCTCGGGGGCCCAGTAGCTGGCCGACCCATGGGCGCCCAGGCGCAGGGCGAAGTCGATGTTCTTGAGCTCCGGGCCGATCAGCTCGCGCGAGAAGCCCCCGGAACCCAGGAACAGGCGGCGGGGGATCAGGGCGCATTCGGCCGTCCCGGCCCACACCGCCGACAGCTCCGCCGACTTGATCCAGTGATGTGAATAACCCGCGTAAGCCCCTGCAGAAAGGGCCAGATCCGGGCTCGGCGGGGCCTTGGAGCCGGCATAGCGGACCGAATCATCCTCGTAGAGGAGGGTCGGGCTGATCAGGCCGGGATCCGGGGCCCGCTTGAGCGCCTCCACCAGGCGGGTCAGCCAGCCGCGGCCGGACGGCAGGACGTTGGGGGACAGGAACAGGACCAGGTCGGCCGCGGCCGACCGGGCGCCCAGCTCCAGGGCATCGAAGTAGTCGAGCGGCGCGTCGGCCATCACCAGCGCGCCGCTGAGGCCATAGAACGGTCCCGACTTGCGCAACAGGGCGGCGACCGGATCGGCATGGGCCCGGGGTGCCACGACGATCAGCTCCGCGCGCTGGAAATCGGGGTCGCCGCCGAAGCGGGCGAGGTTCACGTCGAAATCCGGTCGCGCGGTCGTCAGCGGCACGATGATCGACACGGTCGGACGCTCGACCGGCTGGCCGAAATTCACGCGCGCGGCGGCGTTGGCCGGCGCCGTCCGGTTCGCGGACAGCGCGGTCGCGATCGGGCCGACATGCGCGGAGATGATCGCATCGACCGTCGGCTCGTCGACATTGACGGAGCCGAGAATGCGGCGGAGCGTTTCCACCGGATCGCCCTGATCGAAGACGATCGGCAGGAACACCGACGACTCATCCTGAAGTACCACTTCCAGGTAGTGGCTCTCGCCGACCTGCGGCTCCGTCCTGCGCGGCACGAAGCCGAGGAAGCCGTGATGGATCTCGTCCTGCTTCAGGCGCCCGGCGAAGATCGGATCGGCGGCGTAGCCGTCGGAGACGTCGCGCCGCGGCAGGCGCGTCCACACATCGTCGAGGCGCGCATGGAAGCCCGTCGTGCTGCGGAGCATGACCGAGGCCGCAAGGCGCGTCGGGTCGAGCAGCCAGCCGGACACGAAGATCCCGGAACCCTTCGCGTCGAGCGCGATGTCGTAGGCGATGCGCAGCGGCGCCTTCAGCGTCGAGACCGTCTCGTGGCCCGGAAAGCGGGCGCGGCACACGCGCTTGAGCGACTGCGCCGTGACCGGGTCCACGTCGATCTTGCCGAGCATGTCCTTGAGCTGCGCCAGCGCCTCGGGCTCGTCGAGGGCCATCCGGTCCTCGATGACGTCGAGATGGTAGTAGCCGGCGCCGGCGCGGAAATAGACGCGCTGGACGGCCTTGAGGTTCTCGACCTTGGCATCCTTGGCGTAGGCGAGAATGCCGCGCGCGGTCGACAGCGTATCGTTGCGGTCGAACTTCGCGACGACGGCATGCTCGTTGTCGAAGCCCGGCCCGACGACGGCGAGATCGACCGGCCCCGCGGGGAGATGCACCGACCAGCCCTGCAGCATGAGCCCGGCGCCGTCGGGGCGGCCGAGGATCTCGATGAAGCCGTCATGGGCGGAAATGCTGTTCAGGAAGCCGAACAGGAAACGTCGCGCACGGCTCGATATCTCGCCCGTGGGCGGGGCGAGCAACGCGCGCCGCAGGAAGTCGAAGACGCCGGCCAGATCGGCCTGCGCCTCCTTGAGCTGCGGAAACAGCGGCGCGATGTCGACCTCGATCCGGCCGAAATCGGGCAGGGCGAACATCTCGTCGCCGCCGGCAACGCGCAGGTTGGTGTGCATCGCCTGGGTGCGGACGATATTCTCCGCCCACAGCACGCCGACGAACTGGCGGTTCGACCTGTCTGCGCTGCGCGGATCGGGCCACGACATGGAGCGCCATGCGCCGCGCAGGGCGGAGGATTCGCCGAACACGGCTTCCGCGCTGTCCGGCGGCGGCGCCGAGGCCGAACCGACCACCAGCATGATGTCGCGGTCGAGCAGGATCGCGAGCGAGCCGTGTACCGAGGCGGGCACGGACGCGGCCGATGCCGCTTCGGCGGCCGGCTTCGTCAGATTGAGTCGCGGACGTCGAGTCATGCGGATTGCGCCCCCCGGCGCTCGAGCAATGCGCTGTACAGCTCCATGTGCCGCTGGGCGGCATCCGATAGGGTCGGCACGGGCCGGATGCCGCTCGCGAGGCGCGACCAGAGCCCGTCTTCCTCGACCGCGCGGCGCATCGTGCGCGCCAGCGAAGCGACGTCGCCGGCGCGGAAATGCAGGCCGTTGACCCCGTCGGCGACGAGCTCGGCCATGCCGCCGATGTTGCTGCAGATGACCGGCCGCTTGTTGCGGAACGCTTCGAGGATCGCGAGCGGCGCGTTCTCCCACCAGGTCGAGGGCACCAGCACCCAATCGACATCGGCCATCAGGCCGGGCAACTCGTCGCGGCGGTACGGCCCGCAATGCGTCGCCGCATCGCCGGTTTCGCACAGCGTCGTCTCGAAATCGCGGCGGAACGTGTCGTCCTGGAAGTTCATGCCGCCATGGATGCGCAGCGTTGCATCGGGAACCGTCTCGGCGACGCGGCCGATCGCCTGGAGTGCCAGCAGCGTTCCCTTGTGCGGGGCGACGTTCGCGAACAGGCCGAAGGTCCGGCGCGGCCGGTCGGCCTGCTTCTTCGGCGCCGACGCATCCGGCACGGCGTTCTCGATCAGCTCGATCCGCTCGGGCGCGATGCCCCAGGCGACGAACCGGTCCTTGAGGAAGCGGCTCGGCGCGATGAAGCGGTCGACCAGGCCCAGCATGTTGCGCATGTGCAGGCTTCGCGTGGCAAAGCGATGCTGGGCGATGTCGGGCAGGCAGGCATGGCAGGCATCCGGCGAGGCGCCATGGCACAGCGCGCCGGCGGTCGTCCGCATCAGCCCGTCATTGGCGCAGATCGGATGGTAGTCGTGCAGCGTCGCGACGATGCGCGCGGACGGCAGGATCCGGCGGATCAGCGCGAGGGATTCAAGTCCGATCAGGGCGAAGTGGTGGAAGTGGACGACGTCCGGCTTGAACGACGTCAGCAGCGCGGTGAGCGACTGCGCGAACGGTGCCGTGTCGTTGTGGCCGAGCATGAAGCGGTCGAACTGGCCGACCCAGAGCAGCAGCTCGTCGCGCGAACGCCCGACGGCCTGGAACCCGACCCAGGGCCGCGTCGCGCGGTGCAGGCGGCTGACGCAGCCGAGGAACATCGTCTGCGCATCGCCATTGTCGCGGATCGTGCGGAACAGGTCGTGCGCGACCAGCTCGGTGCCGCCGGGAACGAGCTCGGGGTGGCCGTGGCAGACGAAAAGGATGCGCTCTGGTTTCATGCCGCCCTCCGGCGCCGCCGGGTGCGGACACGCTGTTTGGATTGCGATTGCGGTTCTCCAGCGGCCGGCAGCGTGCCGGCCGGATCCTGCGCGCCGGCCTTGTCGCGCCAGCGCTGCTCGAGCAGGCGGCGGTCGAGCTCGGCGCGCACGTCATGCGCGGCGAGCCGTTCATCCGTGCCGAGATCGAGCAGCATCGGCGCCGCGGCGCGCCACACCTCGAAGCCATGGCTGCGGACGCGCGCGCCGAGATCGGCCGCCTGGCGAAGCGGCGTGAAGTAATCCTCGGCGAAGCCGCCGGCCAGGTCGAACATCGAACGGCGGATGACGAGGCAGCCGGACGGAAGCGTCGCGACCGGTGCTGCTTCAACGGCGGCATCGAAGTCGCACGGGAAGCCCTGATAAAGCCGCGTCACATCCCAGTCGCCACTTGCGCCGGGCGCGAATTCGGCGCCGGCGGCCGCCAGCGAATGGTCTTCGCGTGCGAGGCGCGCGCCGACGAGGCCGCAGCGGGGCCGTGCGTCGAGGAAGCGGACGAGGGACTCGAGCCAGTTGGCGCCTTCCGGCAGGACGCCCCGGCCAAGGAACGCCAGAACCGGAGCCGTCGCGCATTTCGCAGCGGCGTTGAGGGCGGAGCCGCTGTCGGCAGGCTCGCTCGCGACGACGACGCGCATCGGCGTGCCGTAGGCGGTATGCAGGGCGCGGAGCAGACGCTCGGCGCCAGCGCGATGCTGGGCCCGGTCGACGACGTAGATGACTTCGACTTTCGCCATGGCCGGGTCGGTCGCGAACATGCCCGTGCGGCAGCGGACGACGTCGAGGTCGCTGCTCATCGGGACGATCAGCGACGCGACCGGCTCCGCGGGAAGGGCGCCGATCGCGATCGTCTGCGGCGCGACAGCGTCCGCTGTTGTCGGGCGCAGCGCCGCGAGCGCCGGCTCGATGCAGGCCGCGATGGTGCCGACGTCCAGATGGTCCGGCGGGATCGCGGCGAGGATGGCATCGCGCGCCTCGGCCGGCGGCATGACCGACGGGCCCTCGGCCACAGCGATGCGTCCGCCGGAGCGCAGCCGCAGCGCGAGGCGGCATGAACCTGTGTCGGCCTTCGCGGAGGGAACGAAGGTCGCGAAGCCGCTGAAGACGTCGCTCGCGGCCACGCTGCGGCGCAGATCCGCTTCGTGGTGCGCGAACCGGATGAGCTGATCCGCGGGCACGCTGACGGGCCTGTCCTGCGTCTCGATCTCGAGCGCCTCGACAATGCCATGCGGATCGCGGAACCAGCCCGAGACGAACAGGCCGGCGCCGGTCGCCAGCATCAGGTCGGCGCCGGCCGAGATCGGGCAGGCCTTCTCGTTGACGACGCGGCCGCCCTGCGGCCCGAGCACCTGCAACTCGCGCAGCAGCGAGGCCGCATGCGGATCCTGCGCGCCCAGCCGCGCGAGGCAGTCGAGGAGGTAGCGGCGGGTGGGGGCGGCATCGCGCCGTCCCGCCAGCAGCCATTCGAGCACGGGCGGCGGTACGGGCGCGTCGCCGATCTGCCGGCAGGCCATGCCGTTCTCGGCGAGGAGGACGACATTCGTGCCGGAAGCCGCCGAGGCCTTGTCGAGCAGGATCGCGAAGGCGACCAGCCCCGGCTTGGTCGGCACCGCGGGAAGCAGCATCGGATTGTGCGCCGCGCGCCGGATTCCGCCGGCGCCGACGACGACCGCGGTGAGGCGCTCGCCCATCGCCGCCTTGACGACGCCCGCGCAGAGCACGAAGCGGTCGAGCACGGTGCAGCGCGCGAGCAGGGGGCCGGGGTTGCGGCTGACCTCGCCGACGAGCTGCCGGCAGTTGGCGATGAACTCGGCATTGGCGCCGAGCTGGAAGATCGAGCCGCAGACATCGGTGAGGAAGCGGATGGCGCGGACGCGGGCTGTACCGTCGAAGCCGGCGAGCAGGCCCGCCGGGTCGAGATCAGGCGTGCGCGACCGGGAATAGGATCGGTTGCCGGATTCCGCGAGCGTGTGGCCCGCGCTGTCGCAGACCGCGATCGTCGCGTTCGCGGCCGCCGCGCCGGCGAGGCGCACGGCCATCAGGTTGCGGACGCGGCCGGCGCCGAGCGGCACCGCCGTGTGGCTGACCGGCGGCCGGATCATCTCGCCGCCGCACATGGCGCGCAATCCGCGCGCGGGCGACTCGTCGCTGTTCCAGACCAGCAGCAGCACGTCGCCGGCGAGCTTCCGCACGTCGAGCGCGACGACCTGGGTTGTTGTGATTGTTTGCGTCACGGTCGAACTCTGCAGGAGTGCGGGAAAAGGGGAGCATGTCGGAGAGCGAATGGCGCGCCCGCATCGAGGATGCGGACGCGCCATCCTGGACGTCACACCACCAGGAAGTACTTGCCGGGGTCGTTCTGAATGTCGTCGGCCGACACGCCCACGAGCGTGATCGAGTCGCCGCCGAGTTCAACCACCGCGTTGTCGCCGTCCTGCGAGACGAGCGCAGCCACGTCGGCGGCCGTTTTGACATCCAGGCCGTTGATCCCCTTCGAGATGCGCACGAGGTCTTCGCCCGCCTCGAAATCGAGGATCAGGTCGTTGCCGCCGCCGCCATGGAAGAGGAACAGATCGCTGCCCGAGCCGCCGTGGAGGACGTCGTCGCCCTCGCCGCCGGACAGGACGTCGTCGCCCTTGCCGCCGTACAGGACGTCGTCGCCCGCACCGCCGAAGAGCTTGTCGTTGCCCTTGCCGCCGTCGATGAAGTCGTCGCCATCGCCGCCGGACAGTTCGTCATCGCCCTTGCGGCCGTAGAGCCGGTCGTCGCCCTCGCCGCCATAGACCTTGTCGTTGCCGTCGCCGCCGTCGAGGTAGTCGTCGCCCTCGGCGCCGGTGACGACGTCGTTGCCCTTGCCGCCGTAGACGCGGTCGTCGCCGGCCTGGCCATAGAGGATGTCGTCGCCATGGCCGCCATCCATGCGGTCATCGCCGTCGCCGCCGAGCAGGCGGTCGTTGCCATGGCCGCCGATGAGGCGATCATCGCCTTCACCGCCCTGCAGCACGTCGTCGCCTGTACCGCCGTCCAGCCAGTCGTCGCCCTTGCCGCCGGTCATGCGGTCGTTGCCGCTGCCGCCGAAGACGAAGTCGTTGTCGTCCTGGCCGAACATCAGGTCGTCGCCCGACCCGCCGCTCATCAGGTCCTTGCCGTTGCCGCCGGTCATGCTGTCGTTGCCGGAGCCGCCCTTCATGAAGTCGTGGCCGTCGCCACCGAAGAGCTTGTCGTCGCCGCTGCCGCCATCGAGCACGTCGTTGCCGGCCTGGCCATGAATCTGGTCGTTGCCGCTGCCGCCGGAGATCCGGTCGTTGCCGTCGCCGCCGAGCACGCGGTCGTTGCCACCGCGTGCGAAGACACGGTCATGACCGCCGCCCGCGCTGATGAAATCGTTGTAGGACGTCCCGACGATGAAGTCGGGGAACGCCCCGCCCGGTATCGTAGCCATGGTGCCTCCTTGATCTCCTAGCCCGGATTCCAGTGGTTTGATGTTTGTGCGCCGTGAGATTTACTTGAGGTATTCGGTGATGTCAAATAAAAACATGTTAGAAATCAAGTAATTACAGGATATTAGCAGGATTTCATCTGCCATTCTTCTGTAAGTTCCAGAGAGATTTCCATCATGACCAAGGGAAACTGGATAAAATCCGCGCTTTCCGATCGGCACCGAACCACGCGAGGCGGCGATTGTCCTTCCGCCTCATGCAACTGATCGAACGCCCAGGGGCGGAGGGGAGCTGCCCCGACTTGGTTGATGCCGCGGTAACCAAACCGCATGTGCTCCGGGCCGGATATCGACACAAGGCTGCGTTTGCGGCAGCGTCCGGCTTCCGGCAGACTGCGCGCAATTTTCGTCAAGTTGCGCGGAGCGGCCGGCGCATCCCGTGGAGTCGCTGATGAAGATGCTTCTGATCGGCGGCAGCGGGCAGGTGGGCCGGGCCCTGGCCGAGGCGGCGGGTTCGGTCCAGGTCGCGGCGCCGCCGCGTGCCACGCTCGATCTATGCCGGCCGGACAGCATCGCCCCGGCGCTGGACCGGCGGCCGGACATAGTCGTCAACGCCGGGGCCTACACGGCCGTCGATCGCGCGGAGGATGAGCCGGCGACGGCGTTCGCCGTCAACCGGGATGGAGCGGGCGAACTCGCGCGGCGCTGCGCCGCGGCCGGCGTGCCGCTGATTCATCTGTCGACGGACTATGTGTTCGATGGCGCCAAGGCGGGCCCCTATGTCGAGAACGACGTAACCGGCCCGTTGAACGTCTACGGGCAGTCGAAGCTTGAAGGCGAGATTGCCGTGCGCCAGGCGGGCGGGCGCCACATTGTCCTGCGTTGCTCGTGGATCTTCGGGCGGCATGGCACGAACTTCGTGCGCAGCATCCTTGCGCGCGCCATGCGGGGCGAGGGGCTGAAGGTCGTCGACGACCAGCGCGGCTGTCCGACGCCGGCATCGGCGATCGCGCAGGCCATCGTCCGGATCGCGGAACAGGTGCACGCGGGCCGCGAAGTCGCCTGGGGCACCTATCACTTCGCGGGGCGCGATCCCGTCACATGGTTCGAATTCGCGCGCGAGATCCTCGCATGCGCAGCACCCGGGCTCGCGGCCGTGCCGACATTGACGGCGATCCCGAGCAGCGCCTATCCAACACGTGCGCGCCGGCCCGAGAACTCCGTCCTGGACTGCTCGCTTATCGCCGACCGTCTCGGTATCGCCACCCAGTCATGGAAACAAGCACTGGGGCCGGCGGTGGCCGGCCTGCGCGAGGCGATCGCCGCGGGTCCGTCCCGTTGAGACATTCTGGAGTGAGACCATGAAGAACAGCGCTTTCTCCGTCGCCGTCCTGCCGGGCGACGGCATCGGCATCGAGGTGATGGATGCCTGCCTTGCCGTGCTCGACACGCTGGCGCGCAAGGTCGGCGGCTTTTCGCTCGCACTCGACCGTGTGCCCGGCGGCGCGCTGCACTACCGCGACACGGGCGATGCGTTTCCCGAGACGTCGTTCGAGCGGTCGGCGCGCGCCGATGCCATCCTGTTCGGCGCGATGGGCTGGCCTGAGATCCGCTATCCGGACGGCCGCGAGATCGCGCCGCAGCTCGATCTGCGCGAGCGCCTCGGACTGTTCGCCGGCGTGCGACCGATCCGCGCCTTGCCGGGCTCTCCGCCAGTCCTTGCCGACAAGCGCGCCGCCGGCATCGATTTCGTGATCATTCGCGAGTCGACGGAGGGCATGTTCGCGCTGCGCACCAAGGGCATCGTCGAAGGTGACGAGCAGGCGCGCGACACGATGGTCATCACGCGCAAGACCAGCGAGCGGCTGTTCGACTTCTCGTTCCGCCTCGCCGCGCGGCGCCGGCGCCAGCGCGGCAGGCCCGGCCTCGTCACCTGCGTCGACAAGTCGAACGTCTTCCGCTCCTTCGCCTTCTTCCGCAAGATCTTCGAGGAGCGCGCCAAGACGTTTCCGGACCTGCAGGCGCGCACGCACTACATCGATGCGATGGCGCTGGACCTCGTGCGGCGGCCATGGGATTTCGACGTGGTCGTCACCGAGAACCTGTTCGGCGACATCCTGTCGGACCTCGGTGCCGGGCTGATCGGCGGCATGGGCATGGCGCCGTCGGCCGATCTCGGCGACGCGCACGGCCTGTTCCAGCCGAGCCACGGCACGGCGCCGGACATCGCGGGGCAAGGGAAAGCAAATCCCACGGCCATGTTGCTGTCGGCGGCGATGATGCTCGACTGGCTCGGCGACCGGCACAAGATCGACAACGCGCAGGTGGCGGCCGAGATGCTCGAGAACGCCGTCGCCGCAAGCTATGCCAGCGGCGCCGTGCGGCCCTACGAATTCGGCGGACGCGACGGCACCGGGGCGATCGCGCGCGCGGTCATCGACAGGCTGGGCGAAACGGCGCGCGCCGCCGCCTCGGACTGAGTCCAAGCCGGCGGGACGGTCGCAAACGATGCTGTGCTGGAAGGTACGGTCGGCGCTGCCGTGAACGGGATGCGGCGCCGGCGGACGAGAGGGATCGACGGCGGGGGGCCGTCGATCCGTGTCGATCAGTCCTGGACGTAATTCTTGATCTTGCGCTCGTACTCCGAGGCGATGCGCAGGTGCTCGTCGGCATCCTTGTCGAGGCCGCGCTCGATCGCCTCGCGCGCCAGCGCCAGGCGCGTATTGGCCTTGCCGCGCCACCAGCCCGGGAGCTGTTCAAGGGCGGCGAGCGGGCTGTGGTTACGGATCAGTGCAAGACGGGTAGCCATTAGTGCCTCCGGGTACTCCAGTGTTCATTCCGCAGGGACAGCCGCGGCACGCCGCAGCGGTTTACAGAATCCCCCTTCAACCGGAGTACAGCAGCAAGCGGTATGCCAAGGGAGGGCAGAGCGAATTGCGCCCTTGGAACAGGCGGTTAGGTCAACGTTTCGTTAACCAAAATCGAAACAAGTAAAGAATCCCGACAGAATTTGGCGGGGGCAGGGTTGTGGATAAGTTGTTGATAAACCACGGAACCTAACCCGACTGACTAACGAAGTATTACTGAAGCTTAGGGCTCTCGTTCTATTGTCATGATTAACAAAGATTGACGTCATTACTGATAAAATCGAATTGGGCCGAAACATCCAGCGCGTGGGACCTACGCCGCTGCGCGTCGCAGCGCGCGTCCCGGGCGCTTGCCGGTCGCCGCGCCGTCACGCCAGACGGGCGTGCCGTTCACCAGCACAAGGTCGATGCCGGCCGCCGGCAGTTTCGGCTGCTCGAACGTCGCGCGGTCGATGACGCGGTCGGCGTCGAACAGGACCAGGTCGGCGAAGGCGCCCTCGCGCACCACGCCGCGGTCGGCGAGGCCGAAGCGCGCGGCGGTGAGGAACGTCATGCGCCGGACTGCCTCCTCGAGGCTGAACAGCTTGAGGTCGCGGCTGTAGTGTCCCAGCACGCGCGGGAAGGTGCCCCACAGGCGCGGGTGGGGATGCACGTCGTGCGGCAGCCCGTCCGAGCCGATCATCGCCTCCGGCCATGACAGGACGCGCTGCACGTCCTCCTCGTCCATCGTGAAGTAGATCGCCCCGGCGGGAAGCAGGCGCGCCGCCGCATCCTTCGGCTCGACGCCCATGTCGCGGGCGATGTCGGCCAGGTCGCGGCCGCCTGCTTCCGGTATCGCCTTCGACCACGTGACGATGACCCGGCGTGCGATGCCGATCCACTCGACCTTCAGGATCGTCGAGGACGCGATATAGGGGTAGACGTCGATCGAGATCGGTTGCGTCTTGCGCGCCGCATCGATGGCGGCGAGCGTCTCGCGCGTGCGGCCGAAATTGTGCTTGCCCGTGACCTTGTGGTGAGAGATCACCACCGGCACCTTCGCCTCGCGGCCGATGCGGAACGTCTCTTCGAGCGAGTCCATCACGCGGTCGTTCTCGTCGCGCATATGCGTCGTATGGATCGCGTTGTGCGCGCGGACGACATGCGCAAGCTCGATCACCTCGCTGGTCGGCGCGTGCTGCGCCGGCGGGTAGTAGAGGCCTGTCGACATGCCGACGGCGCCGGCGCCCAGCGCCTCGTCGAGGCGGCCGGCCATCACCTTGATCTCGTCTTTCGTCGCGGCCCGGTCGAGCCGGTCCATCGCGCCGACGCGCAGGCTGGTGTGGCCGGCGAGGCAGGCGGCATTGGCCGCTGCGGGCTGGTCGTCGAGGGCGCGCAGATAGTCGCCAAACGTGCTGAACCGGTACTCGCCCTTGTCGCCGAGCAGGTCGAGCGGCGGGGGTGGCGGTGCGGCGAGGGTCAGTGGCGCGAGGCTGACGCCGCAATTGCCGACGACGACCGTGGTGACGCCCTGGCTGACCTTCATCGTCATGTCGGGCGTGCGGAGCAGGGCGTTGTCGTCGTGCGTGTGCACGTCGATGAAGCCCGGCGCGATCGTCTTGCCGGCGGCGTCGATGCGCTGCTTCGCATGAGCCGCGCCGAGATTGCCGATGGCGGCGATGCGGTCTCCGTTCAGGGCGATATCGGCGGCACGTGCCGGCGTACCGGTTCCGTCGATGACGCGGCCGCCGGCGATCAGCAGGTCATAGGGTGCGGTGCTCATGGCGATCATGCCGTCTTGAGGCGAGGGAAGGGGAAGGGCCGCGCCGTCTCGAAGGCGCGCGCGGCGCGCAGCACGCGCTCGTCGTCGTTCAGCCGGCCGACGATCTGCAGGCCGATCGGCAGGCCCGCCTTCGTCAGGCCGCACGGCACGGACGCCGCCGGCTGCCGGGTCATGTTGAACGGGTAGCTGAACGGCGTCCAGTCGATCCAATGCTTCTCGGTTGCGGGGTCGTTCAGATCCTGACCCACCGGAAGCGCCGGCACGGCCACGGTCGGGGTGAGCAGCAGGTCGTATTTGCGGTGGAATATGTTCATGCGCAGCACCAGGGCGGCGCGAATCGCCTCCGCGTCGAGGTAGTCCCGCGCGCTGAAATGCTCGCCCACCTTGGCCATCGCGACGAGGCCGGGGTCCATGGCGGCATGGTCCCGCGGATGATAGCTCGCGACGATCTTGGCGCCGCCCGCTGCCCACAGGACGAAGAAGGCATCGCGCGGCGATTCGAAGCCGGGATCGGTCTCCTCGACATTGGCGCCAAGCTCGGCGAAGACGCGCGCGGCCGTGGCGACCGAACGCGCGACCTCCGGATCGACCTTCGCATAGCCAAGGCGGGGGCTGAACGCGATGCGCATGCCCTTCACGCCGTCCTCCAGCCCGACGGAGAAGTCGCGCCGGTCGTGCGGAAGCGCATGGGCGTCGCGGTCGTCGGCGCCGGCCATCACCGTCAGCATCAGCGCGGCGTCGCCGACCGTGCGCGTCATCGGCCCGGCATGCGCGACGATGGCAAAGGGGCTCGGCGGATACTGCGGCACCCGGCCATAGGTCGGCTTGTGGCCGACGATGCCGGTGAACGAGGCGGGGATGCGGATCGAGCCGCCCGCGTCGGTGCCGGTGTGGAGCGCACCCATGCCCGCCGCGGCCGCGACCGCGGCGCCGGCGCTGCTGCCGCCCGGCGTGCGGTCGATGTTCCACGGATTGCGCGTGATGCCCGTCAGCGGGCTGTCCCCCAGTGCCTTCCAGCCGAATTCCGGGGAGGTCGTCTTGCCGAGGATGACGACATTGTTTTCCCGCAGCCGCGCAACGGCGGGCGCGTCTTCATCCCAGGCCTGGTCGCGGCGGATGTTTCTGGAGCCGCGCAGGGTGGGCCAGCCGCGCGTCAGCATCAGGTCCTTGATCGTCACCGGCACGCCGTCGAGCAGGCCCTTCGGCGCGCCCTTTGCCCAGCGCGCCTCCGACTCCCGTGCCGCGGCCAAGGCGCCTTCCGCGTCGACCAGGCAGAGCGCGTTGAGCGCCTTGTCGGCGTCGGCGATGCGCTTGAGCGCCAGTTTCGTCGCTTCGACCGGCGATATCGTGCGCCGACGATAGGCATCGAGCAGGACCGTGGCTGGCCACAGGGCGGGGTCGTCTGAAAGCATGCCTCTCTCCACGTCTGCGCGCGTGTTCCAAGCGTTGCTTATCGCGGGTGGCCCGGGTGATGCAAGGCGGCGGGCGCATAGGCCGGTTGCGTGGTCGGAACGCACTGTTCCACGATGACCACTCCCAAGACCGGCAAAGTTGTGCCTAAGATGCTCCAAACAGGTCTCGCAACGGGGCAATAAAACAGGAGGCGAAGGTGATCAAACGGCTCATCACGGCGACGAAGTGCGTCGCGGCGGCGGTCGCGGTGGCTGCATGGATGGCACCGCAGGATGCACTTGCCCAATCGTCGGGCAAGACTTTGAAGTTCATTCCGCAGGCCGATCTGCGCGTGCTCGATCCGATCTGGACGACGGCATACATCACGCGCAACCACGGCTACATGGTCTATGACACGCTGTTTGCGCTCGACGAGAAGTTCCAGGTCCAGCCGCAGATGGTGGATGTCTGGAAAGTCAGTGACGACAAGCTCACCTACACCTTCACGCTCCGCGACGGGTTGAAGTTCCATGACGGGCAGCCGGTGCGCTCCGCCGACTGCATCGCGTCGATCGCGCGCTGGGCGAAGCGCGATGCGTTCGGCCAGAAGACCGCCGACATGATCGCCTCGATGGATGCCGTTGACGACAAGACCTTCACGATCAAGGTCAAGCAGCCCTATTCGCTCCTGATCGAGAGCCTCGGCAAGCTGTCGAGCAACGTGCCGTTTATCATGCCGGAGCGCATCGCCAAGACCGATCCGTTCCAGCAGATCACGGATTCGACCGGCTCCGGCCCCTTCAAGTTCGTGCGGGAGGAGTGGGTGCCCGGCAACAAGGCCGTCTACGTCAAGAACCCTGATTACGTTCCGCGCAAGGAGGCACCGAGCTGGGCGGCCGGCGGCAAGATCGCCAAGGTCGACCGCGTCGAGTGGCTCTACATCCCCGATCCCGCGACCGCGTCGGCCGCGATGACGGCCGGCGAGGCAGACATCTGGGAGCAGCTCCATCCCGACATGGTTCCGGTCCTGTCGCGGAGCCGCGACATCACGGTCGCCAGCATCGATCCGCTCGGCAGCATGGGCGTCCTGCGCTTCAACCACCTGCTGCCGCCGTTCAACAACGAGAAGATGCGCCAGGCGCTGCTCTACCTCGTCGACCAGAAGGACTACATGACCGGCGTCGCCGGCGACGAGAAGTACTGGAAGGTATGCATGTCCTTCTTCACCTGCGGCACGCCGATGGCGAGCGAGGTGGGCGCCGAGCCGATGAAGGGCAAGCGCGACATCGCCAAGGCGAAGCAGCTCATCAAGGAGAGCGGGTACAACGGCGAGAAGGTGGTCGTGCTGTCCGCGACCGACCAGCCGATCGTGCACTCGCAGGCGCTGATCACGGCGGAGCTGCTGCGGCAGGCCGGCGTCAACGTCGACCTGCACGCCAACGACTGGGGCACGCTGATCACGCGGCGCACGGTGAAGGAGCCGATCGACAAGGGCGGCTGGAACATCTTCCACACCTGGCTGGTCGGGCCGGACGTCACCAATCCTGCCCTCAACTTCGCGGCGCGGGGCAATGGGGCGGGCGGCTGGTTCGGCTGGGCGACCGATGCGAAGATCGAGGAGCGGCGCAACGAATGGTTCCTCGCGCCGGATGTCGCCTCGCAGAAGAAGATCGCCGAGACGTTCCAGCAGCAGGCCTTCACCAGCGTGCCCTATGTCCCGACCGGGCAGTTCGTCATCCCGACGGCCTATCGCAAGAACGTTCAGGGCCTGATCGTGGCGCCTGTCGCCTTCCTCTGGAACGTCGAGAAGAAGTAGCCGGACCCGGGCATTGTTCGCCTACATCGTCCGCCGCATCCTGGCCACCATCCCCGTCATGGGGGTGGTGGCCCTGTTCGTCTTTTCGCTGCTCTATCTGACTCCCGGCGATCCGGCGGCGGTGATCGCCGGCGACATCGCCACGGACGAGGACATCCGGCGCATCCGGGCTTCGCTCGGCCTCGACCAGTCGTATTTCGTGCGCTTCGGCACCTGGCTGTGGGCCATCCTGCACGGCGATTTCGGCATCTCGATCTTCACCAACCTGCCGGTGTCGCGGCTGATCGGCCAGCGGCTCGAGCCGACCGTGTCGCTGACCGTGACGACGCTGATCGTCACCGTGGCGACCGCCGTTCCGCTCGGGGTCATCGCGGCGTGGAAGGTCGGCACCTGGATCGACCGCACGGTGATGGGCTTCGCCGTGCTCGCCTTCTCGGTGCCGGTCTTTGTCGTCGCCTATCTGCTGATCTTCACTCTTGCGGTCGGCGACTTCACGATCGGCGGCTGGACTCTGCAGCTCGACCTGTTCCCGGTGCAGGGCTACACCCCGATTTCCGAAGGCTTCTGGCCGTGGCTGCAGCGTCTCGTGCTGCCGTCCATAGCGCTCGGGACGTCGTACTCGGCGCTGATCGCCCGCGTCACGCGCGCCAGCATGCTGGAGGTGCTGAGCCAGGACTACATCCGCACGGCGCAGGCCAAGGGCCTTGCCACCAACAAGGTGTTGATCGGCCATGCCCTCAAGAACGCGGCGGTGCCGATCATCACCGTCATCGGCATCGGCATCGCGCTGCTGATCGGCGGCGTCGTCGTGACGGAAACCGTATTCGCCATCCCCGGCATCGGACGGCTGGTCGTCGACGCGATCCTGCGGCGCGACTATCCGATCATCCAGGGCATCATCCTGATCTTTTCCGCGGTCTATGTGCTGGTCAATCTCGCGGTCGACGTGAGCTACACCATCCTCGACCCGCGCATCCGGTACTGACATGGCGACGGCCCCCGTCGATCTTGCCAAGGTGATGGCGGCCGCCTCCGTCCGGCACGGCCGCCTTGCCGACGCCCTGCGGCGGCATCCAACGGCGATCGCCGGTGCCGTGCTGCTGGCGGTGGTCCTGCTCATGGCGGTTTTCGCGCCGCTGCTCTGGACCGTGGACCCGCAGGCGCTGTCGCCGATCCGGCGGCTGCGCCCGCCGTCGGAACAGTACTGGTTCGGCACGGACATGCTGGGGCGGGACGTCTACAGCCGAGTGGTCTACGGATCGCGCGTGTCGCTGACCGTGGGGCTCAGCGTCGCGGCGTTGAGCGTGCTGATCGGACTCCTGATCGGCCTCGTCACCGGCTATGTGCGGATCGCCGACGCGGTGGTGATGCGGGTGATGGACGGGCTGATGTCGATCCCGCCCGTGCTGCTCGCCATCGCGCTGATGGCGCTGACCCGCGCCAGCATCGAGAACGTCATCTTCGCGATCACGCTGTCCGAGGTGCCGCGCGTCACGCGGCTGGTGCGCAGCGTCGTGCTCAGCCTGCGCGAGCAGCCTTTCGTCGAGGCGGCGGTCGCCTCCGGCACCGGCTTCTGGCGTACGCTGGTCCGGCACATCCTGCCGAACACGGTGGCACCGCTGCTGGTGCAGGGAACCTATATCTGCGCCTCGGCGATGATCACCGAGGCGATCCTGTCCTTCATCGGCGCCGGCACGCCGCCGAACATCCCGAGCTGGGGCAACATCATGGCGGAGGCGCGCAGCGTCTTCCTGACCAAGCCCTACATCATCCTGTTCCCGGGCCTCTTCCTGTCGCTCACGGTGCTGGCGGTCAACCTGCTCGGCGACGGGCTGCGCGACGCCCTCGACCCGCGCCTGTCGCGGCAGATGTGACGATGGACAGCGCCGTGCTCACCGACCGTTCGACCACAGCGGTGCCGCTGCTCGCGATCGAAGATCTGCGAACTTACTTCTTCACACGCGACGGTGTGGTGCGTGCGGTCGACGGCGTGTCCTATTCCGTGCGGGCCGGCGAGACGCTTGCGGTGGTGGGCGAGTCCGGCTGCGGCAAGAGCGTCACGGCGCTGTCGATCCTGCGGCTGATCGCTTCGCCGCCGGGCCGCATCGTCGGCGGATCGATCCGCTTCCAGGGCGGCAACCTGCTGGAGTTCAGCGACCAGGAGATGCGCGCGATCCGCGGCAACGAGATCTCGATGATCTTCCAGGAGCCGATGACCTCGCTCAACCCGGTGCTGACCATCGGCCGCCAGATCGCGGAGACGCTGGTGCTGCACCAGCGCCTCGACCACAAGGCGGCGATGATGCGCGCGGTGGAGATGCTGCGGCTCGTCCACATCCCGGAGGCCGAGCGCCGCGTCGGCCAGTACCCGCACCAGCTCTCCGGCGGCATGCGCCAGCGCGTCATGATCGCCATGGCGCTTGCCTGCAACCCGAAGCTCCTGATCGCCGACGAGCCGACCACGGCACTCGACGTCACCATCCAGGCGCAGATCCTCGACCTGATGCGCGAGCTGAAGGCCAAGACGGGCAGTGCCATCATCCTCATCACCCACGACCTCGGCGTGGTGGCGGAGATGGCCGAACGCGTCGTCGTCATGTATGCCGGCCGCAAGGTCGAGGAGGCGCCGGTCGAGGCGCTGTTCGGCAACCCGCAGCATCCCTACACGAAGGGGCTGCTGTCCTCCGTCCCGCAGCTCGGCGAGACGCTCAAGGCGCAGCCGCGCGAGCGGCTGATGGAGATTCCGGGCATGGTGCCGTCGCTGCGCAGCGAGATCGTCGGCTGCGCCTTCGCGCCGCGCTGCCCGCTGGCCAGCGACCGCTGCCGGGCCGAGGCGCCGGCGCTCGAAGAGAAGCAGCCGGCGCATTTCGCGGCGTGCTTCCATTCCGACCGGGTGGCTACGCTATGACCGCGCCGCTGCTCGAAGTCACGGACCTGCGCAAGCACTATCCGGTGCGCAAGGGGCTGTTCTCGCGCATCTCCGGCTATGTCTACGCGGTCGACGGGATATCGTTCTCGATCGGCGAGGGCGAGACGCTCGGCCTGGTTGGCGAGAGCGGCTGCGGCAAGTCGACAGCCGGGAAGACCATCCTCAAGCTGATCGATCCGACCGCGGGCACGATCCGCGTCCGCGGCGAGGCAATCGAGGGGCTCAGCACGCACGAGATGCGCAAGTGGCGGCGCGACCTGCAGGTCGTGTTCCAGGACCCGTACTCGTCCCTCAACCCGCGGCTCTCGGCCGGCGCCATCGTCGCCGAGCCGCTCATCAATTATGGCGTGGCCAGCGGCGCCGACCTGAAGGCGCGGGTCGCGACCCTGTTCCAGAAGGTGGGGCTGCGCGAGGACCAGATGGCGCGCTTCCCGCACGAGTTCTCGGGCGGGCAGCGGCAGCGCATCGGTATTGCTCGGGCGCTGGCGCTCAATCCCAAGCTGATCGTCTGCGACGAGCCGGTGTCGGCCCTGGACGTGTCGGTGCAGGCCCAGGTCATCAACCTGCTGATGGACCTGCAGCGCGAATTCGGCCTGTCCTACCTGTTCATCGCCCACGACATCGCCGTGGTCGAGCACATCTGCCACCGCATCGCGGTCATGTATCTCGGCAAGATCGTCGAGCTCACCGACCGCCGCTCGCTGTTCTCCAGCCCGCTGCACCCGTATACCGAGGCGCTGCTCTCCGCCGTGCCGGTGCCGAACCCGAAGGCCAAGAAGACGCGGATCATCCTGTCGGGCGACGTGCCCAGCCCGATCAACCCGCCCTCGGGCTGCCGCTTCCACACCCGCTGCCCGTATGCCTTCGACCGTTGCCGGGTGGAGGAGCCGGCGATGCGCGAGCTGCGGCCGGGACATTTCGCCGCCTGCCACCTGCGCGAGGTCGACACGGCGGCGTTCGGGAAGGTAAAGGTAGCGTGAAGTAGAGCCGCGTGGCGCGACCCTCATGCTCCGCCTTCTCCCGCTTGCGGGAGAGAGCAGGGAGGGCGGCACCGCGGGAGCCGACGCTAGACGCACGAGGACGACGATGCAGAACCTGCAGATCAACGGAAACCGGCTCTGGGACAGCCTGATGGAGATGGCGAAGATCGGTGCCACGCAGAAGGGCGGCGTGTGCCGGCTGACCCTGACCGACCTCGACAAGCAGGGGCGCGACCTCTTCATCCGCTGGTGCGAGCAGGCGGGCTGCACCGTCACGGTCGACAAGGTCGGCAACATCTTCGCGCGCCGCGAGGGCCGCAAGCCGCAGCTTCCCGCCGTGATGACCGGCAGCCATCTCGACACGCAGCCGACCGGCGGCAGGTTCGATGGCGTTTATGGCGTGCTCGCGGGGCTCGAGGTGCTGCGCACGCTCAACGACTACGGCCATGAGACGGATGCGCCGATCGAGCTGGTCGTCTGGACCAACGAGGAAGGCTCGCGCTTCTCGCCGGCGATGATGGGTTCGGGTGTCTATGCCGGCGTGTTCGAGCTCGACGACGTCATGGCCAAGCGCGACGTCGACGGCAAGTCGTTCGGCGAGGAGCTCAAGCGCATCGGTTTTGCCGGCGACCTGCCTGCCAGCCCGCGTCCGTCCGCGGCGTATTTCGAGGCGCATATCGAGCAGGGGCCGATCCTCGAGGCGGAGAAGAAGACGATCGGCGTCGTCACCGGCGCGCAGGGGCAGCGCTGGTACGAGATCACCGTGACGGGGCAAGAGGCACATGCCGGTCCGACGCCGATGGCGCGCCGCAAGGATGCGCTGGTAGGCGCCGCGCGGATGATCGACGCGGTCAACCGCATCGGCCACAAGCACCAGCCCAATGCCTGCGCCACGGTGGGCCATGTCCAGGTCTCGCCCAATTCGCGCAACACGATCCCGGGCAAGGTGTTCTTCACCGTCGATTTCCGTCATCCGGTCGACGAGACGCTCAGCGCGATGGACCGCGACCTCAAGGTGGCCTGCAAGGAGATCGCGGAGGCGATCGGCCTGGAGGTCGCAGTGACGGATTTCTGGTACTTCCCGCCGACGCCGTTCGCGCCGACGCTGGTTGCCGAGGTGCGCGCCGGCGCCGAGCGCTTCGGCTATGCGCACCGCGACATCATCAGCGGCGCGGGCCATGATGCCGTCTACATGGCGAAGGTGGCGCCGACCGCGATGATCTTCGTGCCGTGCGAGGACGGCATCAGCCACAACGAGATCGAGAACGCCAAGCCCGACGATCTCGCCGCCGGCTGCAACGTCCTGCTGCACGCGATGCTCGCGCACGCGCACCAGAGTTAGCAGAAAGGACCGGCGGAGACAGAGGTTCAGCCGGCGGCGGCCCAGGCTTGCTCCGCCTCCGGCACGCCGGCGCCGTCGACGAGGCGGTGCGTCCCGCCATCTTCCACGACCGCCAGCCTGCGCTGGTGGAAGGCGGCAATACCTGGGCGGTGGCCGATGCTGACGACGGTGGTCTTGGGCAGGCGCCTGAAGAGCTCGCCATAGAGCGCCGTCTCGGCCGCTTCATCGAGGGCTGCCGTGATCTCGTCCAGGAAGAGCCAGTCCGGGCGGTGGAGGAAGACCCGCGCGAACGCGATGCGCTGCTGCTCGCCGGGAGACAGGCTCTGCTCCCAGTGCTGCTCCACATCCAGGCGGTCGATGAGATCAGGCAGGCCTGCGGCGATGAGGGCCTCGCGCAAAATCGTGTCGCTGACCGGTTCATGGCGGGGGTAGGTCAGCGCGTCGCGCAGCGTGCCGATCGGAAGATAGGGCTGCTGCGGGATGAACATGACCCGCGCATCCCGCGGCACGCGGATGCGGCCGTTTCCGAACGGCCACACGCCAGCGATGGCGCGGAACACCGTGCTCTTGCCCGCGCCCGACGGTCCGGTGATCAGGACGGACGTGCCTTCGCGGAGCCGCAGCGCCGGCGCCGCCAGCAGGACCGTTCCGTCCGGCGTGGCGAGCGTCATGTCCTCGATCAGGATGTCGGCGTCCTCGCCGCCTTCGACCGTCAGGCGGTCGCGGCCGCCCAGCCGCGCCTCGGCGCGGTCTATGGCCGCGCGGAACTGCACGAGCCGGTCGACGACCGACTTCCACTGCGCGATCTCGCTGTACGAATCCACGAAGAAGCTCAACGCGCGCTGCACCTGGCCGAAGGCGGAGGCGGTCTGCATCAGGCCGCCGAGCTGCATCGCGCCGCTGAAATAGCGCGGGCTGGCGACCAGGAAGGGAAAGATTACCGCCGCCTGGCCATAGCCGGCGGTGTACCAGGTCAGCCGCTTCTGCTGACGCATGATCGCCCACCAGTTCGCGGCGATCGCCTGGAAGCGGTCGAGAAGGCCGCGCCGCTCGCCCGGCTCGCCGCGATCCATCGCGATGGCCTCGGCATTCTCGCGCAGGCGCACGAGCCGGAAGCGGAAATCGGCTTCGTAGCGCTGCTGGTCGAAATTCAGCGCGGCGAGGCGGCGTCCGATCACATTCGCAAGCCAGGTGCCCAGCAGGGCGTAGACGATGGCCGCCCACACCATGTAGCCCGGGATGTGGATGTCGACGCCGGCGAGCGTGAAAGAGAGCGCGCCTGAAAGGGTCCAGAGCACGCCGCAGAACGAGACGAGGGTGACGACCGCGCTGAGCAGGCCGAGCGACAGGCCGAGCGTGCTGGCGACGAAGGCGCGCAGATCCTCGGAAATGCGCTGATCGGGGTTGTCCGTCCCGCGATCCGTTATCTGGAGGCGATAGTAGGTCCGCCACGCCAGCCAGCGATCCAGGTAGTTCGCCGTGAGCCAGCGCCGCCAGCGGATCTGCAGCATCTGGTTCAGGTAGAGCTGATAGACCGCGACGGCGATGAACAGCGCGGCGAGCCAGGAGAAGCGGAAGAGCTGGTCGAGGAAGACCGGCCAGTCCTTGTCCTGCAGGGCCGTATAGAAGACGTTGTTCCACTCGTTGAACAGGACGTTGAGATAGACCAGGCCGAGATTCAGCCCGACGAGGGCAGCGAGCAGGCCGCAGGCAACCCAGCGTTCCTCGGACCGGAAGTAGGGCAGCGAAAGCGACCACACGTCGCGGAGGAAGCGGAGGAGGGGGCGCATGGTGCGGGCGTCCGGAAGGAGGGCTGGGGCGCGCAATACACTTGCGTCGCCGCCCTCACCGCATCATGTCCGCGGCATTACAAAGCAGTCATGTTCCGCGCGTTGGAGGTGCCGCTAGGCCCTGCCGGTGCCGGGCGCAGGGCGGCGCGTATCCAGGGCGGCGATCGCCTCGGCGAGGGCGGAACGCGCGCGTTCGGCATCCTTGGCGTCGATCTGGCCGAGATCGAGGTGCAGGTCGAGGCCGACGATGTGTTCGCTCAGGACCCGGGCCGCCTTGTCGGCGCCGACCAGGCCGTCGACGACATACGGCACGACCTCGTGGCTGATGCCCTTCATGGTGATCGGGGGCAGGGGGTGCGCCGCGGCGATCTCCTGTACCAGGGCGTAGGTTTCGTAGCTGATGACGATCTGGCCCGCTTCGGCCAGCGATTGCAGCCGCGCGGCGAGGTTCGCCTCGGCGCCGATGATTGTGTAGTCCATCCGGTCGTTGCTGCCGAAATTGCCGACATTGCAATAGCCCGTGTTGATGCCCATGCGCACGACGAAGGGCTCCTGCGTGCCCTCGTGACGCCACTTGCGCTTCAGCTCTCCCAACCGGCGCTGCATGTCGACCGCCATGCGCAGGCAGGCCTTGGCGTCCTCGGCGGCCCCCTTCGTCTCGGGATCGCCGAAGAAGACCAGGATCGCATCGCCGATGAACTTGTCGATCGTGCCGCCATGCTGAAGGGCGATGGTGGACATCTCCGTCAGGTACTCGTTCAGCATCGCGGTGAGCGCCTCGGGCTGCAGGCGCTCCGTCGTGGCGGTGAAATCCTTGATGTCGGAGAAGAAGATCGTCAGCCGCTTGCGCTCCGTGTGCACCACGACGTCCTTCTGGCCGCTGAAGATGCTCTTGTAGATCTGCGGCGAGAGATAGCGGGATATCTTCATCGAGATGCTGGCGAGGAACTCGTTCGCCGCGCCCAGTTCGCGGTTGACCGCCTGGATCACCGCCGCCTGGCGGCGCTGCATCACCAGGAAGCTCAGGCCGAGGAAGGCGACGAAGGCGAAGTAGATCAGCAGGTATTTGAACGAGAGGATGTTGCCGGCAAAGGGCTGCGTGATGATGACTTCCTGGATTGCGCGCACGTCGCCGACCTTCCAGTCGGTCTTGGGGCTGTCCGGGTGCTCGTTATGGCACTGCACGCACGCGACTCCCATCACCACCGGCGTCACGAGCCGGTAGGTGTTGCTGAAGCCCGACCGCGAGACGTCCATCACGGTCTGCTCCGGATTGTCCCGCAGGGCCGCGAGCGCGCCGGTCTCGAAGGCATCGAGGGCGTGGGGCGCGCGGCCCTTGAACGGAAGTTCGGAGACGAAGCGGTATCGGATGTTCGTCTGCTGCTCGCTGATCACACGGCCAAGTTCCAGCGACAGGGTCGCGGGAATCGGGATGGCGCCCAGGATGGTCTCGTAATTGTGGGCCGCCTGGACCTTCTCCGGCGCCGACAGGACGCGGGCGACGACATTCTGCGCGTAGTAGCCGCGGATGCTCGTCACGACCGAGCTGAGATCCGCCGCCTGTCGCTGCAGGGCCGTCCGGGACAGATTGCTGATATCGAGCCACACCGCTGCCGGCAGGCCGGCGAGCATCACGAGGACGAGGATCAGCAGCAGCCAGCCGTTCGTCCGGCCTTCGGCCTTGCCAGCGGCGCCTTCAAGCGGTTGTGCCATGGATAGCCCCCCTCATGCCCCCACGCGATGCGATTCGGGGGGAGGTCCCCTTATGGCACGGCGCATCCGGGGCGGGCTATCGCGCGGCGCTCACGGTCCGCCCGCCGCGAGCCAGCGATGCATCAGCTCGCCATACAGCGAGCCGTTCCAGTCGAGGCGCAGCTTCTTGCCCAGCCGGATCGCGCCGGCGGGCGGCCGGTCGATGTCGTGCCAGTCGCCGGGCGCATAGCCGTGGCGCATGAAGAAGGGCAAGACGGTTGCCGACGCGTTGACCGTCACCTGCGAATAGCCAAGGTCGTCGACCAGTGCTTCGGCCAGGCGCAGCAACGCGCTGCCATGACCCAGCCGCTGGCAGGCGCCGCGGATCGCCACGAGCCGGAACGCGACGCGGGCCGAGCCCAGCAGGTCGATGCGGATGGTGCCGATGACCTGGCCGTCGAGGTCGAGCACATGCGGCAGGTTGGACGGCTCGTGCTCGTCGGGATGATCGACGTCGTAGTCCGAGGCCGGCGCGCAGGCGAACAGCTCCGCGCGCCGGATGTCGTGATACGCCATCCAGTCGGCCGTTGAATCGACCCGCCGCAACCTGTGTCCGATCCGCTCCATGACGCATTCCCCTTGTGGGGCCTGCGGATGGTGGAGCGTGAAAAGAGAAGGGCCCCGACCATCCGGTGGGGCCCTTGCTGCTCTTGCGTTCTTTACAGTGCTACTTCGCGCAACAGCATCCCGGCCCCGCGTGGATACGCGTGACATTCATCGGCTTGTGGACGCTGCGGCGAATCAACATGCGCCGAAGGTAACCGGGCCGCGGCGCCATGTCAAAGCCGCGGCCGTGCATGGCCCCCCTGCTGCGTTCGCACAGGCCAAGGCGCACGACCTGCGGTGATATGGGGCAGCCCGAAGCGACGGAGGCGATCACCATGACCGGCTCTTTCCTGGCGTTCCTTGGCATCTCCATCCTTGTCATCGTGACACCGGGGCCCGATACGGCGGTCACCGTCCGCAACACCCTGCTCGGCGGCCGCGCCGGCGGCGTGTTCACCGCATTCGGCATCGCCACGGGCCAGGCGATCTGGGCGCTGGCGACCAGCATCGGCATCGTCGCCCTGCTGGTGGCATCGGAGCCGCTCTTCGCGGCGGTCAAGTTCGCCGGCGCCGCCTATCTCATCTTCCTCGGCGGTCAGGCGCTGTGGGCGGCCTGGCGCGGCGCCGAGCCCGCCACTGCGTCCGCCGATGGCGCCGTCAAAGGACGCGGCCTGTCGGCGCGCGCCGCCTATCTTCAAGGCCTGATCAGCGATCTCGGCAATCCGAAGATGGCGGTCTTCTTCAGCAGCCTGCTGCCGCAATTCGCGCCGCCGGGCGACGGCGCCTTCGCGACGCTGGTCCTGCTGGGCCTGACCTTCTGCGCGCTGACCTTCGGCTGGCTGACGATCTATGCCTTCGCCATCGCGCGGATCGGTGCAGCGCTGCGGCGGCCGCGCATCCGCCGCACATTGGAGGCCGCGATGGGCACGGTGCTGGTGGCCCTCGGCCTGCGCCTCGCGGCGGAGCAACGCTGAAGATTACGGCGCGTCGAGGTCGATCTTGAGCGCGTCCAGCGCGGCATGCCAGTCGCCATCGGTGTCTTGTCGGTAGACATTCGTATCGCTGAACCAGGGTGACTTGCCCTCCGCGAACCAGCGCCATTCGGGTGGGTGCGGCACCAGCACATGAGAGGCACGGCCGGCCGCGGCACGCAGGTGGACGTTGGTGTTGCTGACGGACGCATAGCGGTCCACCAGCGCCATCAGGGCCAGCATGTCCTCGAGGTCGTCGTTGACGTCGGCGAAATCCGCGGGCGCGCGGCCGAGTGCCGCGGCGAAGGCGGCGGCATCCTGGGGGGCCGGCTTGCGCTGCACGACGACGATCGTGCCGGGCAGCGCGGCGAGCGTCGTGCCCAGCGGTCCGGGCGGTGCTTCGCGCAGGGTGATGCCGGGCACGCCGGCGCGCCACGTGACGGCGGTCCATGGCGGCGGGCCCGCCGCTTCGAGCCGGGCGCGCATTCGTGCAAGCGCATCGGGCTGCGGCGGGATCGGCAGCGGCGGCGGGCAGTCTTCGGCACGCGCATGGCCGAGCAGGAACGGCAGATCGGCGAGCAGCAGGCGGCGGTCGAACACGCCGGTCTCGCCACCGGGCGGAAACACGCCGGCAAACCGGCCCGATCGCGCCAGCATGTCGACCAGCCGCGTGTCGGCCACGGCGCTGACCGTGGCGCCGCGCGCGGCCAGCAGCGGCGCGAAGCGCAGGAAGAAGACCTCGTCGCCGACGCCCTGCTCGCGGACGATCAGGATGCGCTGGCCCGCCAGATCGGCCGGCAGGGACTGGGCGGGGCTGTCCGCATCGGTGCGCGGCGCTTCGCGCGCGCGGTTGTCGCTCCAGCCGCCGGCGAAGTCGCCCAGCGTGAGGCGCACGAGACCGCGGTTCTTGAGCGCGTCGACAGAGTGGGGCTTGAGCGCGAGGGCGTGGTCATAGGCGGCGAGCGCCTCGCGATAGCGCCCCAGCTCCTTGAGCATGTTGGCGCGGTTGTACCAGGCCTCGGCGAATTCAGGGGCGCGGTCGCTCGCGCGGCTGTAGTGCAGCAGCGCGGTCGCGCGGTCGCCGCGCGCCTCGGCGACGCGCCCGAGGTTGTTCAGAGCGCGCAGATGGTCGGGGGCAAGCCGCAGCGCCGTCTCGTAGGCCGCGGCCGCGCCGTCATGATCGTTCGTGGCGCCGAGGGCCGCGCCGAGATTGAAATGCGTCTCGGCCACGTTCGGTGCAAGGACGGCCGCCTGCCGCAGAACCGTGATGGCCTCGTCGAGCCGTCCCGCGTGCTGCAAGGCGACGCCGTAGTTCATCTGGATGTCCGCCGCCTTGCGATCGAGGGTGGCGGCGCGCGCGAAGGCGTCGAGGGCCTCGCGCGTGCTGCCCTGCGCCTGCAGCGCGAAGGCGAGTCCCGCATGCGCGCGCGCGTTGCGCGCATTCAGCGTGATGGCGCGGCGATAGGCGGCGTCCGCATCGGCATGACGTCCGGCCAGCGACAGCGCCTCGCCCAGATTGAAATGATGACCGGCATTGCGCGGCTCGACCTGGGCGGCCAGCGACAGGCGCCGCGTCGCGGCCTCGGCGTTGCCCATGCGCAGCGCGATGACGCCGGCGAGGCTCAGCGTGGGGGCGTGCGTCGGGCGCGCCGCCAGCAGACGGTCGCAGTGCTGCATCGCCTCCGCGAGCCGGCCTGCCTGCGCAAGCTGGAGGGCTATGGCGAGCGGATCGGCGGCCATGTTGGCTATCCCCGTCGCCGCAGGAAGCGGAACAGCGGGGGCGCCAGCGTGACGACCATGATGATGCGGGCGATGTGGTGGCTGGCAACGAAAGCGGCGTCCACCGACAGCGCCAGGGCGATCAGGCTCATCTCGGCGAGGCCGCCGGGCGCGAAGGCCAGGACAATGGCCGGCAGAGGGTGGCCCATGGTCCGGCTGAGGACCACGGAGAAGGCGACGGTCAGGACCAGCATCAGGACCGCCGAGACGACGCCGTGGGCCGCGGTGCGCGTGATCCGGCTGAGCGTCACGCCGGCAAAGCGGCCGCCGATCGCCGCCCCGATCACGATCTGGGCGAAGGCGACGAGGGCGTCGGGCGGTTTGGACGCGGTCAGGCCGAACAGGTGCACGGCGGCGCTCAGGATCATCGGCCCGACGAGGAAGCCGGCCGGAATCTTCAGGGTTTTGGCGGCGGCCGCGCCGACCACGGCGCAGGCGCCGAGGATGGCGACATCGCGCCACGGCAGATCCAGAAGCCCGATGCCGGAGCCCGGCACCACGGGCGGCACCGCGCCGCTCAGGCGGTACCAGAGCGGTATGGTGAAGACCACGAGCATGATGCGCGAGGCGTGGATGAGCGAGATCGTGCGGTCGTCGCCGCCCATGGCGCCGCCGACGAGCACCATCTCGTTGAGGCCGCCGGGTGTCGCGCTGAAGAAAGCGGTGATTGGATCGTAGCCGGCGACCTTGCGGAAGTAGATCAGCGCCACCGCGCCGGCGAGCACCATCCACAGCGCCAGCGCCGCGACGGTGACGATCCATTCGCTCATGCGGGCGACGATCTCCGGCGTGAAGGCGCTGCCGAGCATGATGCCGAGCACCGTGATCATGATCGAACGGAACTGCGGCGGAACGCGCGTCCTGAGCCCCGCCAGCGTGGCGATCGTGACGAAGGTCATCGACCCGAGCATCCACGGCAGCGGCAGCGTCAACAGCTTGAAGAGGTAGCCGCCCGCGGCGCCGATCGCCAGCGCCAGCAGGAAGCGCCGTGCCTGGACAGGCCAGGGCAGCTTCGAGGGAACCACCGGGCTTTCGAAGCGTGGCTCGTCGCGCGCCATCGCCGCGGCCCCTTAGTGCACGTACCGGCCGAGGCGGACGGCTGTCTGTCCCTTGCTCAGGCGGCGCGACGGCATGATCAGCACGCACTCGTCGTAGGGCGTGTACACCGGCTCGTCGCCGTCGCGCGCGATCTCGGTGCCTTGGGCCGGGATCACCTCCAGGCCCTTGTACTCGACGGTGAAGCGGAAGCGCTCGGAGCGGATCGTGATCGCGTCGGTGACTTCGATCAGCTTCTGTGGCGGCGGCGGATTGGGCAGGTGCTGCGCGAGGAACCCCTCGTCGAGCATCCGGAAGTGGGCGAGGAAGCGCAGTAGCGTTTCCTTCGCCACGGCGCCGCTCGTTGCTTCCCAGTGCTGGCCGCACTCGACCAGCAGCGCATTCTTCGGGCTGCCGGCATCGCCGAAGCCGCCATAGTCGCGCATGCGCGTCCCGGCGGCGTGCCCCGCGTCGCTGACGATCGTCTCGGGGTAGCTGACGGCGCGCGCGAAGGCGCGGCCTTTCTCCAGCGGGCCGCACAGCATCAGCGGCGCCGTCGCGTGCTGCATCGAATGGATGTCGAGCAGGTAGTCCGCCGCCGCGACGACCGGCCGCATCGCGCGGGCGCGCATCAGCTCGACGCTGCGCCGCGGCCCGTCGAGCACTTCGGGCGACCAGACGCGGTTGAAATCCTCGTCGACGAAGCGCGATGCGGTGGGGCGGGCCGGGTCGAAATTACCGAAGGCGGCGACATTGCAGAAGGCGAGGGTGAGGATGCCGCGCGTGGGCCGCACGCCGGCGCGGAGGAGGAAGTCGAGCGCGATCGCGCCGCACAGTTCGTTGCCATGGACCAGTGCCGTGACCAGGACGTGCGGCCCGGCGGTGCCGCTGTCGAAACGGGTGACGTAGTCGATCCCCACATTGCCGGTGCGGTAGGGCGAGATATCGGGCGGATCCAGCTCGATCGGATAGGTGTCTGACGGCAAATCAGGGCTCCGGGCGGATGGGCGTGGTCCGTGCAAGGCGGGGTTTAACCCTGCGCCTGCGATGAATCAACCTTTGCGGTCGGCCGCCTTCAATCAAAGCAATCCGTAGTTCCGCAGTTCCCCGCGCAGCAGCTCCGGGCTGCGGAAATGGATCGCGTGCAGGCCGGCGGCCTTGGCGCCTGCAACATTTTTAGGCGAATCGTCGATGAAGAGGCATCGTTCGGCACGCAGGCCGTGCGTGTCCGTCAGATGGCGGAAGATCCGCGCATCGGGCTTCATCATGTTGATCTCGCCGGAGACGACGATGCCGCGAAAGCGCTTCAGGAAATCGAAGCGGCGCTGGGCGTGGGGGAACGTCTCGCGCGACCAGTTGGTGAGCGCATAGAGCGGCACGCCGCGCCCGTGCAGCTCCTCCAGCACGGTCACAGTGCCTTCGATCGGCCCGGATATCATGCGGTCGAACTGGCCATAGAAGGCGCGGATCAGCGCCTCGTGCTGCGGATGCGTGGCGAGCAGCTCGGCCTCGGCATCGGCGATGCTGCGGCCGCCATCCTGACATTCGTTCCACGGCCCGGTGCAGACGGTGGAGAGGAAATCCTCCATCGCCGCCTCGTCCGCGATCAGCGACCGGTAGAGATGGCGCGGGTTCCAGTCGATCAGAACGCCGCCGAGGTCGAAGACGACCGTGTCGGGCGAGGCGATCCGGTTGCTCATCAGCGATAGGCGACCCGCTCGACCAGCCGGCGCAGGAAGGTCTCGCACTGCGTCACCTGGTCGATTGCGACGAACTCGTTGGGCTTGTGCGCCTGCTCGATGCTGCCGGGCCCGCAGATGATGGTGGGGATGCCCGACTGGTCGAACAGGCCGGCCTCGGTGCCGAATGCGACCTTCGCGGTGGCGTTGCCGCCCGACGCGGCCTTGGCGAGCTGCGTCACCTCGGCGTCCTCGCTCGTCTCCAGCCCCGGGAAGCTCGAAAGCGGTTCCCAGCTGAAGCCGGCCGCGCCGTGGACCTTCTTCATCTCCGGCTGAAGCTGCTTCTCCGCGAAGTCGCGCACTTCCTGATAGAGCTTCTGCGGATCGTCCGCCGGCAGATGACGGAACTCGAAATCGAACCAGCAATCCTTGGGGACGATGTTGAGCGCGGTGCCGCCCTGGATGACGCCGGTATGGCAGGTCGTGTGCGGGATGTCGTACTCGTGGTCGAACGGCCCTGTCTCAGCGATGCGCTTCGCCATGCGGCTGATGTAGGTGATCGTCTCCGCCGCGTACTGGATCGCGTTGACGCCCTTCGGGGCGAGCGAGGAGTGGCATTCCAATCCGTGCACATGGGCGCGCGCGCTCAGCTTGCCCTTGTGCGCGCGGATCACCCGCATGCTGGTCGGCTCGCCGACCACGCAGGCCATCGGCTTCACCTTGCGCTGGCCGAGCTCGGCGATCAGGCGGCGCACGCCGATGCAGCCGACTTCCTCGTCATACGAGAAGGCGAAATGCAGCGGCGCCTTGAGCTTTGCCTTGGCGAATTCCGGCGCCATCGTCAGCAGCACCGCGATGAAGCTTTTCATGTCGCACGTGCCGCGGCCATAGAGCAGGCCGTCCTTCTGCGTCACCGCGAAAGGGTCGGTCGCCCAGTCCTGGCCGTCGACCGGGACCACGTCGGTGTGCCCGGACAGCATCAGTCCGGGCCGGTCGTCGGGTCCGAACGTCGCGAACAGATTGGCCTTCTTCCCGGTCTCGTCGAAGACGAGCTGGGACTCGATCCCGAGCTTCTTGAGGTAGTCGCGGACGTAATCGATGAGGTTCAGATTCGAATCGCGGCTGGTGGTGTCGAAGGCGACGAGGCGCCGGATCATTTCGATGGCGGCGGGATTGGGAGACGACATGAGGGTCTTCTGGAAGCAGTCGGGAAAGGGCGTCTAATATGACGGCAAAAGCGGGAGTGCGCCACATCGCTGACGCGGGGCAGGGTTGCGAATGACATCGGAAAAACGCAAGCGGATAGCGCTGCTTGGCCTCCACCTTGAAAGCAATGCCTTCGCTCCGCCGGCGACCGAGGCCGATTTCCGCGAGCTCTGCTACCTGGAGGGCGATGCCATCCTCGCCGAGGCACGGAAGGCGGCGCCGGCGATGCCCGCGGAGTTGCCGGCCTTCATCGCCGACATGGACGCGGCGGGCCCGTGGGTGCCGGTGCCGATCGTCGTCACGGCCTGTGAGCCCGCTGGCCCGATCGACCACAGGTTCCTGCTACGGCTGCTGGCGGACATGCACCGGCGGCTGCAGGCGGCCGGCCCGTTCGATGGCGTTTACATCAGCAACCATGGCGGCATGACCTCGACCGGAACGCCCGATCCGGACGGTCTGCTCTACAAGATGGTGCGCGACACGGTCGGCGGCATCCCGATCGCGGCGACGATCGACCTGCATGCGAATATCTCGGAGGCGATGGTCGACAATGTCGACATCATCGTCTCGTACCGCACCAATCCGCATGTCGACCAGGCGGAGCGGGCGGTGGAGGCCGCGCGGCTGCTGCGCGAGCTGATGGGCGGCGTCAAGGCGCGCGCGGCGTTCATCCGCCTGCCGCTGACGCCGGCCAGCACCAGCCTGCTGACCGCGGCCGGGCCCTACGCTGACCTGATCAACGCAGGGCAGGCGATGATGACACCGGAGATCATGAACATCTCGGTGGTCGGTGGCTTCGTCTTTTCGGATACGCCAAAGAACGGCGTCGCGATCATCGTCACCGCGCGCGGCGATGCCCGCCTGGCACAGCGTGTGGCGCAGGACCTTGCGCGCAAGGCGTGGGCGGAGCGCGAGCGCTTCGTGCGCCGCCTGACGCCGATCGAGCGCGCGGTGGAGATGTCGCTGGCCGCGGCGCGCGATCCGGCGCGGCCGGCCGTGATCTATTCCGATGCCGGCGACAATCCCGGCGGCGGCGGGCGCGGCAACACGACCTGGCTGCTCGCCGCGCTGCACGAGGCGGGGGCGACAGGCGTCATCCTCGGCAACTTCATAGATCCAGCGCTGGCGGAAGAGGCGCATCGGCGCGGCAAGGGGGCGGCGTTCGAGGCCGTCTTCAACCGTGCCGGCGAGACCGAGTTCTCGCGCCGCTTCGTTGCCCGCGCCACCGTGCGTGCGCTGCATGACGGCAAATGCATCGGCCGGCGCGGGTTGTGGAAGGGCAAGAGCCTCGATCTCGGCCCGAGCGCGGCGCTCGATCTCGGCGGCATCGTCGTGGTGACAGGCTCCCTGCGCAAGCAATGCGCCGATCCCGTCTTCTTCGAGATGATGGGGCTCGACATCGCGAAAGCGCGCACGGTGGTGGTCAAGTCGCGCGGCCATTTCCGCGCCGGCTTCGACGAGTTCTTCAGGCCGGAGCAGGTGTTCGAGGTCGACACCGCCGGACTCACGTCGCCGGCGATCGAGCGCATCCCGTTCCGGAACCTGCCGCGGCCGGTCTTTCCGCTGGATGCTGACGCGACGTGGAGTGCGCCGGCCTGACCTGATCGTTCGGGGTGCCACCTTTCGCCTGTCGGCGGCTTCCGTGCCCTTCGCGTTATAGTCGCGGCAACCGATGGACCTGAGCGAATACACGCTTCTCAACCGGCCGGCGCTCATGCTGCTGGTCCTCAAGACCGCGGCCGAGGGGCCTACGAGCCTCGCGGCGTGCCGCGCCCGGCTGGACCGGGAACTGGCCCGTATCGGCGAGCGTCCCGACGTCCCGGACGACATGGTCGCCGGGGAGCTCGGCGACGTGATCGACCATCTGACCGCCGCCGCCCTCCTGACGGAAGCTCCTGACGCCCGCCTCGCGCTGACGCAGCGGGGCGGGCAGGTGCTCGAGGCGCACCCGATGGGCGTCGACGAGACGATCCTGATGCAGTTCCCCGAATACCGGACGGCTGTCCGGCGCTTCGCGCGGCGCAAGACGGTCGACGATCCCCGCGCCGGGCGCTACGACGAGGGCTATGCCGCCTGGCAGGCCGGCCGGTCCCTGACCGAGAACCCGTACCCGTCCGATACCGCCGACCATCTGGCCTGGGAGAACGGCTGGTCGGAGGGGCGGGACGAGGCGGGGGAGCGGCGCCGGCAGCCCTAATTTCCCCCAGTTCCGGCAGTGAAGGCGCAACATCAGCGTGTGCGCCGCAGCAGCCTGAAAGGGCTCGCAAAAGGGCCGGGCTGCGGCTTGCACCCTCCGAAAAATCCTGCAATTGTTAGCGCCAACGGGTTCGGTGGGGGATGCCGGCGCGCGCGGTATGGCTGCGCCCGGTTGTGCCACCCCTTTAAACAGGGATGAGGGCAAGCATGTTGAAGCTCGTGATGCGGACCGCACTCGGCCTGTGCGCGGCCGCGACTATTTCGCTGGGCGCCTGGGCGCAGGATCTGACGATCGGCCTTGGGGCGAACGTCACGTCGATCGATCCGCACTTCCACAACCTGTCGCCGAACAGCAGTGTCGCGGTGCATATCTTCGGCCGGCTGATCGAGCAGGACGAGAAGCAGCGCCTGCGGCCCGGCCTCGCCACTGAGTGGAAGACGATCGACGACGAGACCTGGGAATTCAAACTGCGCCAGGGCGTGAAGTTCCACGATGGCAGCGATTTCACCGCCGAAGACGTCGTCGCCACGCTGAAGCGGGTGCCGTGGGTGCCGAACAGCCCGTCGTCCTTCGCGATCTACACGCGCTCCATCACCGAGACGACTATCGTCGACCCGTACACGATCCGCTTCAAGACCAAGGGCCCGTATCCGCTGCTGCCCGTCGACCTGTCGACCATCCACATAGTGTCGAAGAAGGCCGAGCAGGCGCCGACCGGCGACTTCAACAACGGCAAGGCCTCGATCGGCACCGGCCCCTTCAAGTTCGTCGAATACGTGCCGGGCGACCGCATCGTGCTCGCCCGCAACGACGGCTATTGGGGCGAGAAGCCGCATTGGGCGAAGGTCACGCTGAAGCTGATCACCAACAACTCGGCGCGCGTCGCGGCGCTGCTGGCCGGCGACGTGCAGCTCATCGAGCAGGTGCCGACCTCCGACGTCGCGAAGCTCAAGACCAATGCCAACGTGGCGCTCGCGCGCGTGGTGTCGAACCGGCTGATCTATCTGCATGTCGACAGCGCCCGCGACCAGTCCCCGCATGTCACCGACAAGGCGGGCGCGGTGCTGCCCAACAACCCGCTGAAGGACAAGCGGGTGCGGCAGGCGATCTCCAAGGCCATCAACCGGCCCGGCATCGTCGACCGCATCATGGACGGCGAGGCGATCCCGGCGGGCGGCGTGCTCGCGGAAGGCTTCTTCGGTGCGAGCCCGAAGCTCAAGGCCGATGCGTTCGAACCCGAGGGCGCACGCAAGCTGCTGACCGAGGCGGGGTATCCGAACGGCTTCGGCCTGACCCTGCACGGGCCGAACGACCGCTATCCGAACGACGAGAAGATCATCCAGGCGATCGGCCCGATGCTGACGCGCGTCGGCATCGACACCAAGGTGGTCAGCCTGCCCTGGGCGACGTTCGCCTCGCAGGGCAGTGCGCCGACCTATGCGTGGAGCCTGATGCTGGTGGGCTGGGGCTCCGGCACCGGCGAAGCGTCGTCGCCGCTGCGCTCGCTGCTGGCGACGGTCGGTCCGGGCCGCGGCGGCTCCAACCGTGGCCGCTACTCGAACCCGAAGATGGACGCCACGCTCGACCAGGCGCTGGCCACCGTCGACGACGAGAAGCGCGAAGCCCTGCTGCAGCAGGCGACCGAGATCGCGATCGGCGATTACGGCCTCATCCCGCTGCACTACCAGGTCAATCTGTGGGCCATGCGCAAGGGCCTGTCCTACGTGCCCCGCGCCGACGAGTACACGCTGGCCCAGTTCGTCAAGCCGGCGAACTGAGACGGTTGCGAGACACCCCGGGCGCGCCGGCGCCCGGGGCGCTTCCTTTCATGATCGAGCAGACGACCTGCGGCGACGGGGGCCAGACGCTGCCGGCCGACCGCGCGCATGCACGATCAAGGCTTGCCTGAGACGACGCGCGGCGGGGCCGAGCGCCTCGTCGGTGCGGTGCGCCAGGAAGCAGTCGACGCCGGCCGCACCCCGTGGGCCGAGAGATGCCGCCGGAAGCCGGATGAGCCGCCGCTCGGCCAGATCGCGCTCGACCTGCCACAACGGCAGCCTTCCCCAGCCGAGGCCGGCGACGATGAGCGACCGCTTCGTCTCCTCGCCGCTCACGCGCCACGTCGTCGGCGAGAGCACGCCGAAGTCGCGCCCCTCCGAAAGCCGCGAGGGATCCTCCAGGACGATCTGAAGCTGGTCCGTCAGTTCGACGGTGCCAAGCCGTGCCTTGCTCCTGGCGCGCGCGGCCAGCGGATGCGTCGCGCCGACCACCGCGACCATCGACACGGAGGACAGCGCCTCGAACTCGATGCGCGGGTCGCGGAAATCCTCGCCGGCGACAATGCCGAGCGTGCAACGCCGCTCGCGCAGGGCGGCGAGGGGCGCACCAAGCGGCTCCACCGACACGCGGACGTCGACCGACGGGTAGGCCTCCCGCATCTCGCGCAGCGCGGCGGCGACCACCGCGATCGGGAACAGGTTGTCGACCGCGATCGATAGACCGAGCTCGACCCCTTCGCCGAGCCCGCGCGCCCGCGCGCGCAGCGCGTCGACCTTCAGGAGGATGGCGCGAGCATCGGCGAGCAATGCTTGGCCCTCGGCGGTCAGCAGCGGTTTGTGGCCGGAACGGTCGAACAAGGAGAGCCCGAGCTCGCTCTCCAGCGTGCTGATGGCATGGCTTACCGCCGACTGCACGCGCGACACCCGGCCGGCCCCGGCGCGGAAGCTGCCTGTTTCCGACACGGCGACAAAGACCCGCATCTGGTCGAGGGTGAGGGCGTCCAGCATTGATCTATCCTTTCGATCGACACGATCGGTATTTTCTCAATTCTGTCGATCGTATTGCAATGCCATCTGTCTCGTCACAGCGGCCGCGCTCCGGCGGCCGCGAGAACAGGAGACAGACGCGATGTCCGTCAGGCATTTCACCAGCAAGGACGCGACGTTCTATCAGTACCGGGACCGTGAGATCTTCGTCGGCGATGTCCTCGATCCGTCCAACAGCGAAGCCATGAGCGTCGGCTTCTACCGCAACCTGTGCAAAGGCGAGGGTAACCCCTGGGTGGTTACGTATGACGAGGCGCTGATCGTGACCAAGGGCACCCTCACGATCCGCTCCGCCGAGGGCGCGAAGACCGCACGGGCGGGCGAGGTCATCTTTCTGACCAAGGGCACCGCCATCACCTACGAGGCGGGGGAGGACGACACCGAGGTCGTCTACGTCACCTATCCGCACTGGATGGACGCGCAGACCCGGTCGCAGCACGCGGCCTTGCTCGACGCGTACCATCCGGTCGCCAAGGCGCCGGCGGAGGCGCAGCGGTAACGGCGTGACGCCCCGTAAAAAAGGGCCCTTCGGACGAGGGCGTCCCGGCGACGGCCGGGGCGCCCGGCGGCCAAGATGTGATGGCCGTTCCAGGGCCTTGCGTGTATCTTCCGGCCCATAAAGGCTTCGCGCGGGGCATTGAACCCGCCCGTTCGGAACGGGGTCGGATGACGGTCTTCATTATCCGGCGACTGATGCAGAGCGTGCTCGTGCTCTTCATCATGTCGCTGCTGGTTTTCATGGGCGTCTACGCCATCGGCGATCCCGTCGAGATCTTCATCTCCGGCGACGCCGACCAGGCAGAGCGGGCCCGCGCCATCGCGGCACTGGGGCTCGACAAGCCGGTCTGGGAGCAATACCTGCTCTTCGTCCAGAACGCGCTGCTCGGCGACCTCGGCAAGTCCTTCGTCTTCAATCAGTCGGCGCTTCTGCTGATCGTACAGCGCATGCCGGCGACGCTGGAGCTTGCCATCTCGGCGATGGTGATCGCGGTGGCGCTCGGCATCCCGCTCGGCATGTATGCGGGCTACCGGCCGGACTCTCCGGTCGCCAAGGCGATCATGGCGGGCTCCATCATGGGCTTCAGCCTGCCGACTTTCTGGGTCGGCTTGATGTTGATCATGGTGTTCGCGGTCGAGCTGGGCTGGCTGCCCTCGACCGGCCGCGGCGACACGGCGACCGTCCTGGGCATCACCACGAGCCTCGCCACGATCGACGGGCTGAGGCATGTGTTCCTGCCGGCCCTGAACCTCGCGCTGTTCAAGCTGTCGCTGGTCATCCGGCTGACGCGCGCCGGCATGCGCGAGAACCTGCTGACGGATTACGTCAAGTTCGCGCGCGCCAAGGGGCTGCCAATGCGCCGCGTCGTGTTCGTGCACGTCCTGAAGAACATCATGATCCCGATCGTCACCGTCGTCGGCCTCGAACTCGGCTCGGTGATCGCCTTCGCCGTGGTGACGGAGACGGTGTTCGCGTGGCCGGGCATGGGCAAGCTGATCATCGATTCGATCAACAACCTCGACCGTCCGGTGATCGTCGCCTATCTGCTGATCACGGTGACCATGTTCATCGTGATCAACCTCGTCGTCGACATCCTCTATTCCGTGCTCGATCCGCGCGTGCGGCTCGCGGACGCGAAGGGCTGAGCCATGGCGACGGTCGTCGAACAGGGCCTGGAGCGGACGGAGGTCGTCAAGGTCGAGACGCCGTTCCGGCGCTTCGTCGCCGATTTCGCGTCGAGCAAGCTGGCCATGTTCGGCCTGGCGATGTTCCTGTTCATCATCGTCGCGGCACTCGCGGCACCGCTGGTGTCGCCGCAGAACCCCTACGACCTGAACCAGCTCGACATCATGGATGGGCGCCAGCCGCCGGGCACCAAGGCGATGCCCGGCTATACGTTCTGGCTCGGCTCCGACGATCAGGGCCGCGACATGCTGTCGGGCATCCTCTACGGCCTGCGCATCTCGCTCGGCGTCGGCGTGATGAGCGCCGTCATCGCGATGCTGATCGGCACCGCGGTGGGCCTCACGGCCGCGTATTTCGGCGGGCGCATCGATGCGTTGATCATGCGTATCGTCGACATCCAGCTCAGCTTCCCGGCGATCCTCGTGGCGCTGATCCTGCTGGCCGTGCTGGGGCCCGGGACGGGCAAGATCATCATCGCGCTGGTGACGGTGCAGTGGGCGTACTATGCGCGTACGGTGCGCGGCACGGCGCTGGTCGAGCGGCGCAAGGAGTATATCGAGGCGGCGCGGTGTCTCGCGCTCAGCCATCACCACATCGTCTTCCGGCATCTGCTGCCCAACTGCCTGCCGCCGCTGATCGTCGTCGTCACCGTGCAGGTCGCGCATGCCATCGCGCTCGAGGCGACGCTGTCGTTCCTCGGCATCGGCCTGCCGATCACCGAGCCGTCGCTCGGCCTGCTCATCGCCAACGGGTTCGAATACATGCTGTCCGGCAAGTACTGGATCAGCTTCTTCCCCGGCGTCGCCCTGCTTGTCACCATCGTCAGCATCAACCTCGTCGGCGACCATCTGCGCGATGTCCTCAATCCGCGGCTGCAGAAATAGCGGTGATGGCTGACGCGCCCCTGATCGTCGAAGACTTGCGGACCTGGTTCCACACCCGTGCGGGCGTGGTGAAGGCGGTCGACGGCGTCTCGTTCACGGTCGGCGCGGGCAAGATCCTCGGCCTGGTCGGTGAATCAGGTTCGGGCAAGACCGTGACCGGCTTCTCGATCATCGGGCTGGTCGATCCGCCCGGCCGCATCGAGGGCGGCCGGATCCTGTTCAAGGGGAAGAACCTGGTCGGGCTGCCGGAGGACGAGCTGCGCCGGCTGCGCGGCGCCAGGATCGCGATGATCTTCCAGGACCCGATGATGACCCTGAACCCGGTCCTGCGCATCGAGACGCAGATGATCGAGGCGGTGCAGGCGCACGAGAAGGTGTCCGACGACGAGGCGCGCCGGCGGGCGCGCGATGCGCTGGGCCAGGTCGGCATCCCGAGCCCGGAGGAGCGTCTGGCGGCTTATCCGCACCAGTTCTCCGGCGGCATGCGCCAGCGCGTGGCGATCGCCATCGCGCTCATCAACAAGCCCGACGTCATCGTCGCCGACGAGCCGACCACGGCGCTGGACGTGACGATCCAGGCGCAGATCCTGTTCGAGGTGCAGAAGCTGTGTCGGCAGACGGGCACGGCGCTGATCTGGATCACGCACGACCTGTCGGTCGTCGCCTCGCTCGCCGACGAGGTCTGCGTCATGTACGCGGGTCGCATCGTCGAGCACGGGACGGTGGACGACGTGCTCGACAACCCGGCGCATCCTTACACGCAGGGCCTGATCGGCTCGGTGCCGAGCCGCAACCGCAAGGGCGTGCCGCTGCAGCAGATCCCCGGCGTGATGCCGTCGCTGCTGAACCTGCCGCCGGGCTGCAGTTTCCGCCTGCGCTGCGCGCGCGCCGATGGGGCCTGCACCGCGGAACCGGGCGCCTTCGACGTGGCACCCGGCCGCATGGCGCGCTGCTTCCATCCCTTCATCGGGAAGGCCGCATGAGCGCCGCCGCAGCACCGCTCGCCGCCGCGGCGGATGCGCCGCTGATCGAGCTGCGGCAGGTCTCGCGCCGCTTCGTCAAGCGGCTCGACGTCGCCGAGAAGATCGCCAACAAGCTCGGTGCGCAGGTGCGCGAGGAGGTCGTGCACGCGGTCGACCGCGTCGACCTCCATGTCGATCCTGGCGAGGTGCTCGGCCTGGTCGGTGAATCCGGCTGCGGCAAGTCGACTCTCGGCCGCATGGTCGCCGGCATCATGACGCCGACGGAAGGCCGCGTGCTCTATCGCGGCCGCGAGGTGGCGGGTCTGGGGGGAGACGAGGCACGGGCCGTGGCGCTCGCCGTCCAGATGATCTTCCAGGACCCGTTCGCCTCCCTCAATCCGCGCATGCGGGTGCGCGACATCATCGGCGAGGCGCCGCGCTACCACGGCCTCGTCGGGCGCGCGGAGCTCGACCGCTATGTCGACGACACGATGCGCCGCGTCGGCCTCGACCCCGGCTACAAGCGCCGCTATCCGCACCAGTTCTCCGGCGGGCAGCGGCAGCGCATCGGCATCGCCCGGGCGCTGGCGGTGAAGCCGGAGTTCATCGTCTGCGACGAGGCGGTGGCGGCACTCGACGTGTCGATCCAGGCGCAGATCCTGAACCTGTTCATGAAGCTGCGCGAGGAGCTGAACCTCACCTACCTGTTCATCAGCCACGATCTGGGCGTCGTGCGCCATCTCTCCGACCGCGTCGCGATCATGTATCTCGGCCGCGTCGTGGAGGAGGGGCCGTCGGAGGAGCTGTTCGCGCAGCCCAACCATCCGTACACGGTGGCGCTGCTGGCCGAGATCCCGCGGCTGGACACGCGCAAGCGCCAGTTCGCGCCGGTCAAGGGCGAGATCCCCTCGCCGCTGGCCCCGCCGTCGGGCTGCCATTTCCATCCCCGCTGTCCGCACGCGATGGCGCGCTGCAAGGTCGAGGCGCCCGTGCTGAAGGAGATCGCGCCCGGCCGCCGCTCCGCCTGCCACCTGAACGACGGGCATTGAGCAGGCCGATGCCGCATATCCGCCTGGCCCGGCTGGACATGGAGGCGCGGCTCAAGGACAAGGACGAGTACGAGCGGCGCCTGGAGAAGCTCCAGAACAAGATGCTGTCGATCCAGCAGACCTACTTTCACGAGGGTCGGCGCGGGATCATCGCGGTCGAGGGATGGGACGCGGCGGGCAAGGGCGGCATGATCCGCCGCTTGACCGAGAAGCTCGATCCGCGCGGCGTCAAGGTGTGGCCGATCGGTCCGCCGGAGCCGTCCGAGCAGGGCCGGCACTATCTCTACCGCTTCTGGACCAGGCTGCCCGAGCCGGGGACCATCGCGGTGTTCGACCGCACGTGGTACGGCCGCGTCCTGGTCGAGCGCGTCGACAAGCTGGTTGCGAACGGCGCGTGGAAGCGCGCCTATGGCGAGATCAACGACTTCGAGCGCATGCTCGTCGACGACGGCGTGCGCCTGGTCAAGATCTTCATGCACATCACGCCGGAGGAGCAGCTTCGCCGCTTCGCCGCGCGCCTGGACGATCCGTACAAGCGCTGGAAGCTGCGCGACTCCGACATCCGCGTGCACATGCAGTGGGACGATTACCAGGAGGCGATCGAGGACATGTTCGATGCGACCTCGACCCGGACGGCGCCGTGGACGTGCATTCCCGCCGACCAGAAATGGCATGCGCGCATCGCCGCGATGACGGCGATCACGAATGCGTTCAGCCGCGGCATCGACCTGTCGCCGCCGCCGATCGACCCGAAGGTCAGGAAGGCGGCGCTGCGCCTGCTGGGGCGCCGGAAATGAAGATCGACGGCGTCCTCGAGCGCTTCGACCCCGCCGGGGCGCCGGTGCCGCTGGTGTTCGATTCGCCGCATAGCGGCATCGTCTATCCCGCGGATTTCAACTTCACCGCGCCGGACGATATCGTGCGCACCGCCGAGGACACGCATGTCGATGCGCTGTTCTCGGCCGCGCCCGCGCATGGCGCGACGCTCCTGATCGCGCATTTCCCGCGCAGCTACATCGATACCAACCGGCACCTCGACGACCTCGATCCCGCGCTCATCGACGGGACATGGCCCGGCAAGATCGCGCCGGGCGAAAAGACAAAGCTCGGCATCGGGCTGGTGCGGCGGTTGGCGCAGCCGGGCATTCCGATGTACGACCGCCGGCTTCCGGTCGCCGCGATCCGCCATCGCATAGAGACCTACTATCTGCCGTATCACGACGAGCTCGGGCGCATCATCGACGGTGTGCACCGCCGCTTCGGCGCCGTGTGGCACATCAACTGCCACTCGATGGCCTCGCGCGGCAGCGATATCACGCCCGACAGCGGCAGGGAGCGCGCCGAGTTCGTGCTCGGCGACCGCGACGGAACCACCTGCGATCCGGGCTTCACGGCGGCGGTGGCGGACTTCCTGAGCCGGCACGGCTACGACGTGAAGATCAACGACCCGTACAAGGGCGCCGAGATCGTCCGCCGCTACGCCGATCCGGCGCAGCGCCGCCATTCCCTGCAGATCGAGATCAACCGCCGCCTCTACATGGACGAGCGCACGCGCGTGCGCTCGGCGGGGTTCGCGAAGCTGCAGGCGGACCTGACGGACCTGATCCGGTTTCTCGCGGAGTATGCGCCCGCCGCGGTCAGGTAGCGTGCTTCCATTCTTTCTGCGTATCCGCCGGGCTTGACCCGGCGGTCCATGGTGCCGGCGGCGCGATGGACCCGCGGATCAAGTCCGCGGGAGACGCGTTCTTTTGAAGCACAGGTCGGCCGTTACGGCGCGAACTGCTCCTTCAGGATGCGCTCTTCGAGATTGTGCTCGGGGTCGAACAGGAGCGTCAGCGATTCCGAGCGGTCCTCGCGCACGTCGACGGCGACGACGTTGCGGATTTCCGTGTGGTCGGCCGTGGCGCTGACTGGGCGCTTGTCGGCCTCCAGCACCTCGAAGCGGACCGCGGCGCGATGCGGCAGCAGCGCGCCGCGCCAGCGCCGCGGGCGGAAGGCGCTGATCGGCGTCAGCGCCAGCAGGCCGGCGCCGAGCGGGATGATCGGGCCGTGCGCGGACAGGTTATAGGCGGTGCTGCCCGCGGGCGTGGACACGAGCACGCCGTCGCAGGTCAGCTCCGGCAGGCGCTCGATCCCGTCGACCTTGATGGCGATCTTCGCGGTCTGTCGCGTCTGGCGCAGCAGGGAGACTTCGTTGATGGCGATCGCCTCGGCCTTGCGGCCGTCGACTGTCTCCGTCGCCATGCGCAGCGGATGGAGGGTGACCCGCGCCGCGGCCTTGAGCCGCTCCGGCAGTCCGTCCTCGCGGTACTCGTTGAGCAGGAAGCCGACGCTGCCGCGGTTCATGCCGAAGATCGGCACCCCCTTGCCCATGAAGGTGTGCAGGTTCTGCAGCATGAAGCCGTCGCCGCCCAGCACGACGACGACGTCCGCCTGGTCCGGAGGCGTGGGCTGATAGCGCTGCTTCAGGCGCGCCAGGGCGGCCTGGGCGACATCGCCCTCGGCGGCAACGAAGGCGATCTTGGAAGGCGCTGTCTGCGGGTCGCGGGGCATGGCAAATCGACGTGGTAACGAGGCGGCCGGAGTATAGCCGAGCCGCGCTGGCCTGCCACCGTCGATGGGAGGCTATCTTTCCTGGGCCTTGTCCTTCGACAAGCTCAGGACGAAAAGGCCCTCATCCTGAGCTTGTCGAAGGTGAGGGCTGCAGAAGCCGGTACAGGCCTACTTCGCCAGCTTCGGCCAGTTCGCGTCGGCCTTGCTGATGTTCCCGGGAATATCCTGCGACCAGGTCTGTTTCACGCTGGCGTCGTAGTTGAGATAGAGCTTGCCGTCGACGACGGACCAGGCCTTCTCCGGATCGACATCGTAGAGCCCACCCTTGGCGACGCCCCATGCGCAATAGCCGCCGTATTGCGGCGCATACTTTGCCGGATCGCCTTTGAAGGCATCGCGGTTCGCGGCGGACGCGAACTGGTAGCGGACGCCCGCGTGCTCGGTGGTGAATTGCGGCTGACCCTTCGTCGCCTTGCCGTCGGTGAAGTAGGCGACGACGTCGTATCCCTTGGCACCTGCCTTGCCGGCGTTGCTGTAGGGGCGAGTCTGCGCCCAGGCCGTAGCTGCGACCACGATGACCGCAGCAAGCGCCGCGGCGACGGCTGCCCGTCGGCGGGCGAGGGAGCGTAGGTCCAGTCGGAAATTCATCGGGTATCACCCGTGAGTGTTGCGGCAGGCGAACCGTAACGCGAGGCCGCCAGCCATCGAGCGCACGTCCGCGTGAAAGCCAGGACAAGATTTCGTGAGCGGCCTTAGCCGCCGGTGACGCTCATGTGGCGCGTGACCGCGGGGCCGCGGTGGCGGCGGTCGATGATGAAGTCGTGGCCCTTGGGCTTGCGGCTGATGGCCTCGCGGATCGCGGCCTCGAGCGGCACGTCGTCGGCGCTGGCGCGTAGCGGCGTGCGCAGGTCGGCGTCGTCGTTCTGGCCGAGGCACATGTAGAGCGTACCGGTGCAGGTGATGCGCACGCGGTTGCAGGATTCGCAGAAATTGTGCGTGAGCGGCGTGATGAAGCCGACGCGCCGCCCGGTCTCCTTGACCGTCACGTAGCGCGCCGGCCCGCCGGTGCGGTAGTCGCTGTCCTCCAGCGTCCAGCGCTGCGCGAGCTTGGCGCGCACCATCGACAGCGGCAGGTACTGGTCGAGCCGGTCGGGGCCGATGTCGCCCATCGGCATGACCTCGATGATAGTCAGGTCATGGCCCTGCTGGCCGCACCATTCGACCATGCGGTCGAACTCGTCCTCGTTGACGCCTTTCAGCGCCACCATGTTGATCTTGACCGCGAGGCCTGCCGCCTTCGCCGCCTCGATGCCCTCCAGCACCTGGGGCAGGCGGCCCCAGCGCGTGATGGCGGCGAATTTGTCGGCATCGAGCGTGTCGATCGACACGTTGATCCGCCGCACGCCGCAGTCGCGGAGCTCCTCGGCATGTTTCGCGAGCTGGCTGCCATTGGTCGTCACCGTCAGCTCGTCGAGCGCGCCCGATGCGACGTGGCGGCCGAGGGCGCGGAACAGGCTCATGATGTTCCGCCGCACCAGCGGCTCGCCACCGGTCAGGCGCAGCTTGCGCACGCCGAGCCGCACGAAGGTGGAGCACAGCCGGTCGAGCTCCTCGAGCGACAGGATCTCCGCCTTGGGCAGGAACGTCATGTCTTCCGCCATGCAATAGATGCAGCGGAAATCGCAGCGATCCGTCACCGACACCCGCAAGTAGCTGATCGCGCGCTGAAACGGGTCGATCAGCGGGGCTGTCGGAACGGGCGGAGTGGGGGCGCTTGAGCCGTCCATGTCTCGATTATATAGGCAAGCCGGCCGGGGTTGTCGCCACCCCTTTTCGCACCCGATACGCGATTAACCACGCGCAAAGTAGGGTCAGGAATGCAGCTTGTCGGGGGGAGGGGTGCCGGCGCGGGTGGCGCGTTCGCGCTCGCGCAGATAGTCCTCGGTGGTGCGCGTCGCCGGGCGCGGCGGGCCGGTGAACGGGTCGATGACCCGCTCCGCCTGCATGACCAGGCGGCAGTCGCCGCACATGCGGATGCGCTCGACCGCGCCGCCCTCCTGGAACATCCAGTGCTTGCCGGCCAGCTTCGCGATGACGCCGTCGATTGCGCTGCGCGTGCCGAAGGGCTTGCCGCAGCGCACACAATGGGCGGGATCCTCCTGCTTCACCAGTGCCGGCGAGCGCGCCGCGTCGGTGAAGTTGAGCCGCGGCTTCAGGGCGATCACCTTCTCGGGGCAGGTCACCTTGCACAGGCCGCATTGCACGCAGGCGTCCTCGACGAAGCGCAGCATCGGCCAGTCGGGATTGTCGAGCAGCGCGCCGGTCGGGCAGGCGCTGACGCAGGACAGGCACAGCGTGCAGCCGGTCGCATCGATGTCGAGCGTGCCGAACGGGGCGCCGGCGGGCAGGGGCAGGATGTCGGCCGGTGCGGGCGCCGTGGCGTGGAGATGGCGTAGCGCCAGCATCGTCACGCCACGCTTGCCGCCCATCGGCAGGAACGTCCCGGCGCGCGCGCCATCGGCGGCGGGCAGGGCATAGAGCGCGGCTTCGACCGCGTCCGGATCGGCGCTGTCGATGATGCCGATACGGCCCTCGCCGAAGCCGAGGCCGCTCATCACCGCCTCGCTCAGGCCGAGCTGGCCGGCGAGCCCCGCCAGCTCGTCGCGCTTCTTCGGATCGATCAGCAGGCGGACGGCGGCGGTGCCGTAGGCGAATGCGACGGCGAAGAACTCGAGACCGAGCTGCGTCGTCTCGTTGACGGCGAAGGGCAGCACGCGCGCCGGCAGGCCGCGGCCATGCCGAGCCATCGCCGCGACCAGATCCTCGCCGTGGCGGCTGTCATGCACCAGCAGGACGGGGCGCTCGCCGCCGGCCTTGGCGTACACCTCGAGCAGCGTGCGCAGCCGCTCGAACACGGCCTCGCGCGGCGGCAGCGCGTAGGTGGCGGCGCCGGTCGGGCACACGCTCGCGCAGCTCCCGCATCCGGCGCACACGTACGGATCGATATTGACCTTGTCGCCGGCCGGCGTGATCGCGCCGGTCGGGCAGACGTCGAGGCAGCGCGTGCAGCCGGTGCGCGTGTTGCGGCCATGCGCGCACAGCGATTCATCGTATTTGACGTAACGCGGCTTCTCGAACTCGCCGACCATCTCGGTCAGGTCGAACAGCGCCTTCTGCACCGCCGCGGGGTCGCGCGGGTCGGGACGGAAATAGCCGTCGCGCTTCTGGTGCGCGGGGAAGAGCGGCGTGCCGCCGGTGAGGTCGAGGATCAGGTCGCAGCGCGACACCGCGCCGTCGCGCGCGCGCTCGAACTCCAGGAAGCGGCGCGATGACGGATGCGCCGGCGCGTAGCCGTTGACGACGATCTCGAAGCCACCGAGATGGCCTTTCGCGGCTGCGATGGTGCCGGCGAAGATCGGCACCTCTGTCAGGCGTGGCGGAACGACGTCGACGGGGCGGTCGAGCAACAGCGTGCAGTCGAGCCGGCCGGCGAGCTGCTGCGCCGCGGCGATCGCGACGTCGTCGCGGCCGTAGATCAGCGTGGTGCCGGCGGATTTGAGGGTGATCGCCGGCGTGGCCGGCACGTCGAGCGCGGCCTCGGCGAGCAGCGCCGCGATCTTGGGCATCGCCCGGTCGCCTTGCTCCGACCAGCCGGCACGCTCGCGGATGTTCGTGAAATGGAGGTCGATGTCGCGCCCGAGCGCCGCGCGCGCTTCGGTGAACAACGGTGCTTCCTGCGTGCATGCGACGAGCAGCGGCTGCTCGCCGGCGCTGGCGGCCTCGAACGCGCCGATCTGCGCGCGGCACAGCGCCGTGCTGACGCGCCCCTCGCGCATCCCGCACGCCTTTGCCAGCGCGTCGCCATCGAGGCGCATCGTCCCGTTGCAATCGCAGACGAGAACGGTTTTGCCGTTCAGTTCCAAGTTCTGTTGTGCCTCCGAGAAGATCGGTTGTGTCAAACTGACTGATGAGGCGCAAGGCGTTTCTTGATACCCCAAGTCAAGCTGATCGGGCCGTGACAAGCAATGGCCGACATTGGTTAACCGCCGCCGGCAGGACACCGGCCGCGGCGTCCACTATAGTCCGGCGGATACATCGCTGGAGCGGAGTCGGAACGCCGTGTCGCGAGAGATGATGAACACCCGCGAGGTGGCGGAGTACCTGCGCATCAAGGAGCGCAAGGTCTACGACCTCGTGCGCGAGAGAAAGATCCCGTGCTCGCGCGTCACGGGGAAATGGCTGTTCCCCAAGGCGCAGGTCGACGCGTGGGTGGCGCAGGCCAGCGAGGGCGTCGAGCCTGTCGCGATCGGCGCCGTGCTGGCGGGCAGCCACGACCCGCTGCTCGAATGGGCGGTGCGTGAATCGCGCTGCGGCCTTGCCATCCGTCCCGGCGGCAGCCGCGACGGCCTTGCGCTGCTGGCCGCCGGCACCGCGATGCTCGCGGCCATCCATCTGGTCGACGGCGACGGCAGCTACAATCTTGCTGCCGTGAACGCGGCCATGCCGGCGCGCGACTTCGTCGTGCTGGAATGGGCGCGGCGCGAGCAGGGCCTGATCGTCGCGACGGGAAATCCGCATGCGGTCACCGGCCTGAAGGACCTGCGCGCGAAGAAGCTGCGGCTGATCCCGCGGCAGGAGGAGGCGGGCAGCCAGGCGCTGCTGCTGCATCTGCTCGCCGGGGCGGGCATGACGCTGGCCGATCTCGACAGCCGCGCCCCCGCGGCGCGCACCGAGGACGACCTGGCGCTTGCGATCGCCGCCGGCAAGGCCGATGCCGGCATCGGCATCCGCAGCGCCGCGCAGCAGTTCAAGCTCGGCTTCGTGCCGCTCCACACCGAGCGGCTCGACCTGGTCCTGCGCCGGAGGGACTTCTTCGAGACGCCGGTGCAGCGGCTGATGGCCTTCGCCCGGACCCCTGTTTTCGCGTCGCGCGCGGCGGAGCTGGGCGGCTATGATACGGCCGGCCTCGGCACCGTGATCCTCAACGCGTAGGGACAGCATGGCGACCGTCGAAACGACCGCGCTCACCATCCTCGGCATCGATCATATCGTGCTGCGCGTGCGCGACATGGACCGGATGATCCGGTTCTACTGCGACGTGCTGGGCTGCACGGTGGAGAAGCGGCAGGAGAAGATCGGCCTCATCCAGCTCCGCGCCGGGCGCTCGCTGATCGACCTCGTGGACATAGAGGGCGAACTCGGGCGCATGGGCGGGGCCGCGCCCGGGCGCGAGGGCCGCAACCTCGATCACTTCGCGCTTCGCATCGACCGGCTCGACGAGACGGCGCTGCGTGCGCATCTTGCCGCGCACGGCATCGACATGGGCGCCGTGAAGCCGCGCTACGGCGCCGAAGGCGAGGGGCCCTCGATCTACATCGGTGACCCCGAAGGCAACACGATCGAGCTGAAGGGGCCGCCTTCGCGCTGACTGCCCCCGGGGGAAAAGGAAACTGCACACATGACTTTGATGACTGTAAGCGAGCTGCCGCTCCGCAGGATCGCGCGCGGCAAGGTGCGCGACGTCTACGAGGTGGATGCCGACCGGCTGTTGCTCGTCGCCACGGATCGCGTCAGCGCGTTCGACGTGGTGATGCGTGAGCCGATCCCGCACAAGGGCGCGGTGCTGACGCAGATCAGCGCCTGGTGGTTCCGCCAGGTCGACGGGGTCACCGCGCATCACATGCTTGCCGCCGATGCGGATGCGATCATTGCCGCCGTGCCGGCGCTGGCGCCGCATCGCGCCGCGATCGCCGGCCGTGCGATGCTGTGCCGGCGCACCAAGGTCTTCCCGATCGAATGCGTCGTACGCGGCTATCTCTCGGGCTCCGCCTGGAAGGAGTACAGCGCGAAGGGCACGCTCGCCGGCGAGACGCTTCCGGCGGGGCTGCGCGAGAGCGACCGCCTCGATCCGCCTGTATTCAGCCCGGCGACCAAGGCTGAGAGCGGGCATGACGAGAACATCACCGTCGCGCGCATGCGCGAGATCGTCGGCGCCGAGGCGGCGGCGGAGCTGGAGCGGCTGGCCCGCGCCATCTACGCCTTCGGCCGCGACATCGCGCAGTCGCGCGGCATCATCATCGCCGACACCAAGTTCGAGTTCGGTCGCGATTCGAGCGGGCGCATCCTGCTGATCGACGAGGTGATGACGCCGGACAGTTCGCGCTTCTGGCCGGCCGACGGCTACGCGCCGGGCCGCGCGCAGCCAAGTTTCGACAAGCAGCCGCTGCGCGACTGGCTCGACGTCGAGCGCGGCGCTGGCCGCTGGAACGGCGAGGCGCCGCCGCCGGCGCTGCCGCCCGAGGTCGTAGACGCGACGAGCGCCCGCTATCTCGAGGCCTATCGCCGCGTCACAGGCGCGCCGCTGGACGTCTCTTCCGCGTAGTGCGTCGTCAGTAGATCGTCAGCGCCGGAATGTAGCTGACCGCGAGCAGCACCAGCATCGCGACGGTGAAGAACGGCCATAGCTCCTTCGTCGTCTCGCTGAGCGATGTTCGCGCGATCGTCGACGAGATGAACAGGGTGGTTCCGATCGGCGGCGTATAGAGGCCGATGCCGAGGTTGATGATCATGATCAGGCCGAGCTGCACCGGGTCGAGGCCGATCGAGGCGGCCAGCGGCACCAGGATCGGTCCCAGCAGCAGGATGGCCGGCGGCAGGTCGAGCGGCATGCCGACGATGAGCAGCAGGATGTTGATGGCGAGGATGACCAGCCACGGGCTCTGGATGGTCGCCGCGACCCATTCGGCGAAGCGCGTGGGGATCTGGTCGAAGGTGAGGATCCAGCCAACGACGGCGCTGCCCATGATCACCAGCATGACGACGCCTGTCGCCATGCCGGCATCGACCATCGCCTCCTTGAACCGGTGCCAGCTGAGGTCCCGATAGAGCGTGGCGCTGAGGACCAGCGAATAGACGACGGCGAGGACGGCCATCTCGGTCGGCGTCGCGAAGCCGAAGCGCAGGCCAACCAGGATCAGGATCGGCAGGGCGAGGGCCGGGCTCGAGCGCAGGGCGAGCCGCGACAGCTCGGCGCGGCTGATCGTCGTCCCTTCGGAGCGGTAGCCGCGGCGCTTCGCGATCCACCAGCAGGTCGCAATGAAGCCCGCGGCCATCAGCAGGCCCGGCAGAACGCCTGAGACGAAGAGGTCGGCGACGCTGACCCCGCTGACGAGCGCGAAGAGGATCATCGGGATCGACGGCGGAATCAGGATGTCGATCACGGCAGATGTCGAGTTGTTGGCCGCACAGAGCGCGCCCGGATAGCCGCGCTGCTTCTGCCAGGGAATCAGCACCGAGCCGAGCGCCGAGGCGTTGGCGACCGCGCTGCCCGACACGCCGCCGAATACGACGGATGCGACGACGGTGGTGGACAGCTCGCCGCCCGTCCACCGCTTCATGCCCTCCGACGCGAAGGTGAGCAGCTCCTGGCCAAGCTTGCCGCCCATCATCAGTGCCCCGGCCAGCATGAAGAAGGGCAGCGCCAGCATCGGGAACGACTGCGTCTGCTGGAACATCTGCTGCGCAACCAGCATCAGCGGAACGGTGCCATCCAGGAGCAGGGCCGCGGCGGCGGCGATGACCAGCGCATGCCCCACCGGGACGGCAAGAATCATCAGGACAGTGAAGCCGAGGATGAGAACGAGCGTCATCGTCACACCTCGCGATAGCTGATGGAGAACCGCCTCTCCGGACCTCTCAGAGCGATGCGCACGGACGAGCAGGCCGTCGCGAGCGCCAGCAGGATGCAGCCAAGGGCGATGGCCCAGTACCCATGGCTGTTGGGAAGGTTGAGCACCGGGCTCCGCTCGAGGGTGGCGATGTCGGCGACGAGCATCGCCTGCTCGAACAGGACCACGTACGTCACGATCACGATCGCATTGGCGAGCAGGAGCAGGGTGCGGCGGCCGCGCGTCTCGAACTTCTCCAGCAGCCACTCGACCGACATGTGGCCGCCCGCCTGTGCCGCCAGGGCGACGCCAGCGACGATGAACCACGGGAACAGCCGTTCCGGCAGCTCCTGCGCCGCGTCGATGCCGCCGCTGGCGAAGACATAGCGGGCGATGACATTGCCGGTGAGGATCACCGTCAGGGCGATGCCGGTGATCAGGACGATGAACCGGCACAGATGCGTGATGATGCGGTCCAGGCCATTGGCGGCGGCGAGCATCCTGCGATGGAACGAGGATTCAGGCGCCGCCGGGCCCTCTACGGCATTCACGGTCTTCATCGCCTATCCTTTCGCGGCCGCTGTGAGCGTCTCCACGAAGGCGCCAAAGGGCTTGGCCTTCCATTTTTCGACTACGCCGGCGGTTGCGACCTGGAAGGCCGCGCGATCGCATTCGTTGACGACGACGTTGGGGTTGGCCTTGTAGCCCTCGAGCAGCTTCACGTCCGTCTCGGTCATGAGCTGGCGCTGCAGGACGCCGGCTTCCTTCGCCGATGCCTTGATGATCTCGAGCTCCGCCGGCTTCACCTTGCGCACGGCGATCTGCGACATGAGGAACGGCGTGCTCTCCCATTTATGGCCGGACAGCGTGATGTACTTGTTGACCTCGTGGATCTTGGCGCTGGAAATGTTCGCAAGCGGGTTTTCCTGGCCGTCGACCACGCCCTGCTGGAGGGCGATATAGAGCTCGCTGAACGCGAGCTGCTGCGTCGAGGCGCCCAGCGCCTGGAAAATGTCGACCGTCATCGGGTCCGCCGGCGTGCGGATCTTCATTCCGCTCAGGTCTGCCGGCATCTTGATCGACTTCTTCGAGTTGGTGATATGGCGCGTGCCGTTGTCCCACCAGGCAAGCAGGGTCATGCCGACCGCATTGAACCGCTTGCCGAGGTCCTCGCCCGCCGGCCCATCGAGCACCGCGAAGACGGATTTGCTGTCGGGAAACAGGAAGGGGAGGCCGAGGGCCGCGACTTCCGGCACAAGTCCTGAAGCCGCCCCCTGGCTGTTCGCCGTCAGGTCGAGGGCGCCGGTGCGCAGGCTGGTGAGCATCGACACGTCGTTGCCGAGCTGTTCCGAGCCGGCAACCTTGATCGCCACGTTGCCGTTGGTGCGCTCGTTGACCATCTTGGCGAAGGCGTCTGCAGCGATCGTACGCGGGTTGCCGGGCGCCGCACCATGCCCCAGCGTGAGGGTGACGGCGGCCTGCGCGCGGCGTGAGGACAGGATGGACGGCGCCGCGAGAAGGGCGGCGGTGCCCTGCAGCACTGTGCGACGGGTGATACGAACGTTCATGGCGTTACCTCCTTGTGAATCTGTTTTGGTTTGTTTGGTGCACGCCCGAAGGCGTGGTGCGTGTACGGCCCGCCGCGGGGCGGCCCGCCGGCTACAGCCAGCTCTTGATGCTGCGGGTCATCGCCTCGGCGGACAGCCCGTAGCGCTCGTGCAGGGTCGGCAGGGCGCCCGCATCGAGGAACTCGTCCGGCAGCGCGATCTGGCGGAACGCCGGCGGCCGCACGTCGGAGCGCATCAGCAATCCGGCCACGGCCTCGCCGAGGCCACCGACCGTCGTGTGGTTCTCGGCGACGATCACCATGCGGCCGGTCCGCGATGCCTCGGCGAGGATCGTCGCCTCGTCCAGCGGCTTGATGGTCGGCACATGCAGAACGGCCGCATCGACCTTGTCGGCGCGCAGGGATTCGGCGGCCTCGAGCGCCCGCATCGTCATGAAGCCGGACGAGATGATCAGGACGTCGCTGCCGTCGCGGAGCATCTTCGCCTTGCCGAGCTCGAAGCGGTAACCGTACTCGTCGAGCACCAGCGGCACGTTGCCGCGTAGCAGCCGCATGTAGACGGGCCCGTCATGGGCGGCGATGGCCGGAACGGCCTGCTCGATCTCCAGCGCGTCGCACGGATCGACGATCGTCAGGTTCGGCATGCCGCGGAAGATGGCGATGTCCTCGGTCGCCTGGTGGCTGGGCCCATAGCCGGTGGTCAGGCCGGGCAGAGCGCAGGCGATCTTGACGTTCAGCTTCTCCTCGGCGATCGCGAGACAGATGAAGTCGTACGCGCGCCGCGAGGCGAACACCGCGTAGGTGGTCACGAAGGGCAGCGAGCCTTCGCGCGCCATGCCGGCGGCGGCGCTCATCAGGAGCTGTTCGGCCATGCCCATCTGGTAGAAGCGCGTCGGGTGCGCCTTCGCGAAGACATGCAGGTCGGTGTATTTGCCGAGATCGGCGGTGAGCCCGACGATCTCCTGCCGCTCCTCCGCAAGCGCCGCGAGCGCGTGCCCGAAGGGGGCGGCCTTGGTGCGCTGGCCGGGCGCGGCCAGCGACGCGATCATCGCCGAGGTGGTGAGGCGGGAGGCGCCGCGCTGGCCGCCTTCGCCCTGTTCGGCGAGCCGCGCGCGGGGTGCGTATTTCGAGCGCTTCATGGCTGTCTCCCTTGCTCGATGGCTTCGAGGGCCAGCGCCCATTCGTTACGCTCGACCCGCAGGAAATGGTTGCGCTCGCGCGCCTCGAGGAAGGGCACGCCCTTTGCCATCTTGGTGTCGCAGATGATGATGCGCGGCTTGGGCTCGGCGAGCCGGCGCGCCTTGTCGAAGGCGGCGACCAGGGCGTCGATGTCGTTGCCGTTGACCCGCTGCACGTGCCAGCCGAATGCCTCGAATTTCGGCACCAGCGGCTCGAAGTTCATGACGCCGGTCGACGGGCCGTCGGCCTGCATGTTGTTGACGTCGACGATGCCGATCAGGTTGTCGAGCTTCCAGCTCCCGGCGGACATCGCCGCTTCCCAGGTCGAGCCCTCGTCCAGCTCGCCGTCGGAGAACAGGTTGTAGACGAACGACGCCGATCCCTTGCGCTTGAGACCGAGGCAGAAGCCGACCGCGATGCCGAGGCCGTGGCCGAGCGAGCCGCCGGTGATCTCCATCCCGGGCGTGTAGGCGGCCATGCCCGACATGGGCAGGCGGCTGTCATCGGTCCCGTACGTCTCTATCTCGTCCTCGGGCAGGATTCCGGCCTCGATCAGTGCCGCGTAGAGCGCGATGGCGTAATGGCCGATCGACAGCAGGAAGCGGTCGCGCCCTTCCCAGGTCGGGTCGTCCGGGCGATAGCGCAGCGCATGGAAATACGCCACGGCGAGCACGTCGGAGATGCCCAGCGCCTGGGCGATGTAGCCCTGACCCTGCACCTCGCCCATGCGCAGCGCGTTGCGGCGGATGCGGTAGGCGCGCTCGGCCAGCGACACGTTCGACAGCGGCGGCGTCGCGGACGCGGGATCGACCGTTTCGGCCCTGCTTGTGCTCATGGCTTTCTCCTGATCTCGGCGCGACGGGTTCAATGGATCAGCATGCCGCCGTTCACATCGATCACCGCGCCGGTGATGTAGGCGGACAGGTCCGACGCCAGGAACAGGTAGGCGCCGGCGACGTCCTCGGCATTGCCGAGGCGGTTGAGCGGAATGCCCTTGAGGATGTCCCGGCGCATGTCGTCGGTCAGCTTGCCGCCGGTGATGTCGGTCTGGATCAGGCCGGGCGTCACGCAGTTGACGCGGATGCCGTCGGGCCCGAGCTCGCGCGCCATGGCCTTGGCGAGGCCGAGGACGCCGGCCTTGGCTGCCGAGTAATGCGGGCCGCCGAAGATGCCGCCGCCGCGCTGGGCGGAAACCGAGGACATGCAGGCGATGGAGCCGCTGTGGCGCGCGCGCATGTGCGGGATAAAGGCCTGGCTGAGATAGAGGACGCCGCGGAGATTGACGTCGAGGATGCGGTCCCAGCTCTTGTCGTCGATCTCCATCAGTTTGACGGGCTGGGTGACGCCGGCGTTGTTCAGCAGGATATCGACGTGCCCGAGCAGCTTGATCGTCAGCTCGGCCGCGCGCTGGCAGGCTTTCGGGTCGCTGACGTCGCAGCCGATCCCGACATGCCCCTCGCCGAGTGAAGCCGCCGCTTCCTTCGCGGCGTGCTCGTCCAGGTCGAGAATGGCAACCTTCGCTCCGTTGTTCGCAAACAGGCGTGCCGTCGCGAGGCCGATTCCGCGCGGGCTGGCGGCACCGGAAATCGCGGCAGTCTTGCCATTCAGGAGCATCGTTTCCTCCGCGTCGTGTTTTCGCTTTTTCCTCGCCTGTTATTGATCCGGCGCGCCGTGTGGACAAACGCGACCTTTACACCCTCTGATGAATCTGGTTCACCTGACCGATGCTGCAGACCGTCCCGCTGTCATACCTGCGCGCGTTCGAGGCGGCCGGCCGGACCGGATCCTTCCGCGGTGCAGCGGAGTGCCTGAACCTGACGCCGAGCGCCGTCAGCCATGCGATTCGCAAGCTGGAACAGGCGCTTGGGACGGCCCTCTTCGAGCGTGACGCGCGTGCGGTGCGGCTGACGCCCGAGGGCGAAGCGCTGATGCGCTTCGTCAGCCGGGGCTTCGAGGAACTGCAGCGTGGCCTTGAAACCGTTTCAACGCGAGGCCCGAAGCTGCTGCGCCTCCACTCGGCGCCGAGCTTTGCGGCGCAATGGCTGACGCCACGGCTGTCGGGCTTTCTGAAGCGGCACCCGAACATGGAGGTGCGGCTCGCGGCCGGGACGGACTATGCGCGATTCGCGACCGACGAATTCGATGCCGACATCGTCTACGGGCCGCCGCGCGGCGAGGGGCTGATCGTCGTGCCGTTGGGCGAGGAGGTCGTCGTGCCCATGTGCGCGCCTGGCCTCGCCGGCAGCATCACGGCGCCGACAGATCTGCTCGGGCACGTCCTGATCCATAGCGACAACAAGCAGGTGCGCTGGACCGACTGGTTCGCCGCGAACGGCCTCTCGTCGCCGCCGCCGCATGGCAGCCGCTTCGACCGCAGCTTCCTTGCCATCGCCGCCGCGGCGGACGGCCTCGGCGTCGCCCTCGAATCCACGCGCCTCGCCGAGAAGGAACTAGGGTCCGGCCGGCTCGTCATGCCGCTCGATGGCAGGTCGACGCCGATCCGCTATGTCGGCCACCACCTTGTCTTTCCGCGCTACGCCCGGCAGCGGCGCGGACTCCTGGAGTTCGCGGCGTGGCTGCTTGGCGAGCTGCACCTGAAAACGGACGTGCCCCTCTGAGGCGTCAGAGCGCGAGCTGGTCGAGATACGCGAACAGGGCGGGGCCGCCGCCGGTGTGGATGAACACGACGTGGTCGTTGCGCGACCATCGGCCTGTTTTGATGAGGGCGATCAGGCCGGCCATCCCCTTGCCCGAGTAGACCGGGTCGAGGACGAGCGCTTCCAGGCGGGCGCCCAGCTTGATCGCGTCGATGGTCGCGGCGTGCGCGACGCCATAGGCGGGGCCCGCATGTCCGGCGACGACCTCGATGCTGCCCGGATCGAAGGGGATGTCGAGGAGTTGCGCCGCGGCGCCGGCATAGGCGACGACATCGGTTTCGACGCGCGCGGGCTCCGCATCGATATCGATGCCGACGACGCGGGTTTCGGGCAGGCACGCGGCGGCACCGATCGCCAGCCCGGCCTGGGTCGCGCCGCTGCCGCTGCAGTGGACGATCGCGCGCGGCGTGAAGCCCGCGGCGGAGGATTGCCGCGCGATCTCGAGGACGGTCGAGGCGTAGGCGACGGCGCCGAGCGGGTTCGAGACGCCGTACGGCACCACATAGGGCCGGCGGCCCTGTTCGGCGAGGCGTGAAGCGAGGTCGCGGATGGCGCCGTTGCGGTCGCCCGTCCACGGAATGTCGTGGAGGACGGCGCCGAAAAGGCGGTTCAGCGCGGCATTGCCGGTCCGTCCGTATTCGGCCGATGGCGGCGCCAGCCGGCCGTGATAGACGGCGAGGTGGCAGGCGAGGCCCAGCCTGGCGGCCGCCGCGGCGACCTGGCGCTGGCTGTTCGACTGCACCACGCCGCCGGAGACGAGCGTGTCGGCGCCGGCCGCGATCACCTCGTGCAGGACATAGTCGAGCTTGCGCAGCTTGTTGCCGCCGAAGCCGAGCCCCGTGCAGTCCTCGCGCTTCACCCAGATCGTCGGGCCGCCGAGATGCCGCGTCAGCCGGTCCAGCCGTTCGAGCGGCGTCGGCAGATGGGCAAGACCGAGGCGCGGAAACCGCGCGAGGCGTCGTTCGAATTGGGAAACGAGACTGTCGTCCACGGGCGGTTTCAGTTCACCGTCGGCTGCCGCAGGGTCGGCGTGCAGATGCGCAGGCGGCGGCCGGCTTCGGGGGAGTCGATCTCGAGCACCGCGACGTCGACCCCGTAGAGCTGCTTGAGGCTGGCGGAGGTGATCGCCTGCTCGGGCGGGGCGCAGTCGATCATGCGGCCCTCGTGCAGCAGGACGACGCGGTCGCAGCAGAAGAAGGCCTGGTCGGGATCGTGGGTCGACAGGATCACGGCGATGCCCTGGCGCGACAGGGCGCGGATGCGGTCCAGCACGCGCACCTGGTTGCCGAAATCGAGATTGGCGGTCGGCTCGTCCATCACCAGCACGCGCGGCTCCTGCGTCAGCGCCCGCGCGATCAGCGCCAACTGCCGCTCGCCGCCGCTGATCTGGGTGTAGGTGCGGTCCGCCAGATGCGTGATGCCGAGCGTATCGAGCATGCGCTCGGCGACGGCGCGGTCGCGCTGGGTCGGCGTCGCAAACAGGCCGAGATGCGCGGTGCGCCCCATCAGCACGATGTCGCGCACGGCGAACGGGAAATAGCCGGCATGCGCCTGCGGCACGTAGCCGATCCGCTGCGCCACCGCCGCGCGCGACAGGGTCGCGACATCGCTGCTCTCCAGCACCACGCGGCCGCCTTGCGGCGCGAGCAGGCCGAGGATGGTGCGGAAGAGAGTGGTCTTGCCGCAGCCGTTGGGGCCGAGCAGGCCGAGTGTTTCGCCCGCCGCAACAGTGAACGATACGTCGCGCCCGACCGGCTTGTTGCGGTACCCGAAGGCGAGGTTCTCGATCGCCAGCATCACGTCCAGCTCCGCCGCGTCGCCGCGAGCAGCCAGATGAACACCGGCGTGCCGACGAAAGCCGTCAGCACGCCGAGCGGGATCTCCATCGCCGTCAGGGTGCGCGCCAGCGTGTCGACACCGAGCAGGAAGGCGGCGCCGACGATCATCGCCACCGGCAGCATGCGCGTGAAATCGGGTCCGGCGATCAGCCGGGCGACATGCGGGATCAGCAGGCCGATCCAGCCGATCACGCCGGCCATGGCAACGGCGGCGGACGTCATCAGCGTTGCCGCCGCGACGACGACGAGGCGCGTGCGCCGCGTGTTGACGCCGAGCGCCTGCGCCTCCTCGTCGCCGAGCGACATGACGTTCATGCGCCAGCGCAGCAGGTAGAGCGGCACCAGCCCGATCAGCATCGGCAGGATCGCGGCCCGGACATCGGCAGGGTTGGCTGAGGCGAGGCTGCCGAGCAGCCAGAAGGTGATGGCGGGAAGCTGGTTGTAGGGATCGGCGAGGTATTTGAGCAGCGCCACGCACGAGCCGAACAGGGTGCCGAGCACGACGCCGGCCAGCACGAGCACCAGCACCGGGTCGTGGCCGCGCACCGACGAGCCGATCAGGTAGACGAGCGCCACCGCCGCGAGGCCGAAGACGAAGGCGAAGCCCTGGATGGCGACCACCGGCAGCGAGAGGAAGATGCCGAGCACGGCGCCGAGCGCCGCGCCCGACGACACGCCGAGGATGTCGGGCGAGACAAGCGGGTTGCGGAACAGGCCCTGATAGGCGGCACCGGCCGCCGCCAGCGCCGCGCCGATCAGCAGCGCGCCCGCGATGCGCGGGCCGCGGATGCCGAAGACCACGGTTTCGACGGCGGCGGGCAGGTCGTGCGGCGTGCCGGTCAGCTTCGCCCAGAACAGCCAGCACACGTCGCGCCAGTCGACCGGAAACTTGCCGACCGCGAACGAGACGAGGACAAGCACCAGCAGCAGGGCGAGCGGCAGGGCGATCTCGATCACCCGGTCGCGGCCTTTCTTCATCGGCGGAGGCCGGACTCGCGCAGCAGGGCGGAGATCTGCTCGTCGCTCGGCGTGCGGTGGTAAAAGCGCGTGTAGAAGTCGCGCACCTGCGCGTTCGCATCGGCCGGCGCGCCTTCGGGCCGCAGCACCCAGGTCAGCCAGCGCAGCCCGATCACGCGATTGACCGAGGGCGGGAAATCGACCCAGCCATACGGCACGGCCGGCGAGAGATAGATCCGCCGCGACCGCACGGCGGCGACGCCCTGCCAGAGCGGATCGCTCCAGACGCCCGCGTAGAAATTGGGATCGATGGTGACGATCACCTCGGGATTCCAGGCGAGGACCTGCTCCATCGACACCTGGACGAGGCCGCCGCGGCCCGTCGCTTGCGCCGCGACGTTGACGGCGCCGACGCGCTCGATGCTCTCCACGTTGATCGAGCCGGCGAGGCCGGTCTGCAATCCGTTCGGCCCGCGCGCGTAGTAGACGCGCGGCGGCGGTGACGGCTTCGCCGCGTCGACCTCCGCCAGGGTGCGGTTGATGTAGTCCGCGAGCTCCTGCGCGCGATCGCGTTCGCCGACGAGCTCGCCGAGCAGGGTCAGCGCCTGGGGCATGGCGCCGAACGAACCGTCGATCAGGATGTAGGGAATGCCGGTCTGCTCCTGCACGCGGTCGGCGAGCGAAACATAGGTCGGGTTGACCGAACCGTAATCGAGGATGACGTCCGGCTTCGCGGCGAGCACGACCTCGACATTGGCGGTGTTGCCGCGGCCCGTCAGGCGGCCGAGGACGGGGAGGTCGGCGTAGCGCTCGGGGATGAACGGGCGCTCGGCGGGCCGCATGGCGCTGGTCCAGCCGATCAACTTGTCCGGCGCCAGCGCGAACAGCAGCGCGCTCGCCGGTGGGCCGGCGGCGTACACGCGATCGACGCGCGCCGGCACCGCGACCTGCCGCCCGGCTGAGTCGGTGAAGACGCGCTTCTCCTGTGCGGCGGCCAGCGCCGGCGCACACAGGAGAAGCAGGACGGCGAGGAGGGGCAGGAAGCGCCGCATGGCGCCGCTCCCGCGATCCTTACTTACCGATCATCACGTCGGAGGCCTTGATGATCGCCGCCGCCTCGTCGCCGACTTTCAGCTTCAGGTCGTCGACGGCCTCGTTGGTGATGGAGGCGGTGATGACCGCTTTGCCGATGTCGATGCGCACATGCGCGGTCGTCTGGCCCTTGATGACCTCGACGACCTTCCCCTTGAGGATGTTGCGGGCACTGAGCTTCATCTTTGGCCTCCGTCTATGATCCGGCCGGCAATGCCACGGCACTGAAGCCGTGTCGGGCGAAGATTGCCTGTCCGGTTGGCGACATCATATAGAAGGCGAAGCGGTTTGCCTCCGGGCGCGCGCCGTTGAGGACGGTCAGCCCGTAATCGGCGCCGACCGTAAGGCCGAGCGGCAGCGCAACGATCTGCAGTGCCGGGACCTCGCTTTTGGCGAGGACCGCGTTCGTGCAATACGTCAGGAAGATGTCCGCCGCGCCGCTTTCGATCAGAGCCGCATAGGTATTGCGCCCCGCCAGCGGCGGTGGCGAGCCGGGGCCGCCGGTCAGCTTCAGCGCCTTCCTGTCGAGGGCGGCGAAGCTGCCCGGCCGCAGCTTCTCGGCCTTCTCGAAGACCTCCCATGCATAGTCGCCCGACGGATCCGCCTTCGGCGTCGAGGTGCCGAGCTTGATCGTCGGATCGAGCATACGGTCGAGAAGTGTGGGCTGCTGTACGGCGAGGCCCGGCCGCGCAAGGGCGCAGAGCTGATTGCGCGCGAACAGGACCACGGGACCGGCCTTGCCCGCCTTGGCCAGCGTCGTCGGATGCTCCATGTTGGCCGACGCGAAGACCTCCGCCGGCTCGCCTTTCTCGATGCGCTCGCGCAACAGGCCCGACGCGGCGTAGGTGCTGGCGATCTTCGTGCCCGTCTCGGCCGCGAACTGCGCGCCGATCTCGTCGAGCACGGCGCGCAGGCTGCCGGCGGCGTAGAGGCGCACCGGCTCCTGCGCTGCCGCGGCGTTCGTCATGACCAGCCCGAGGATGGCGGCGAGGACCGCACTCCTCACGTGCCGCTCCGCTTGAAGTTCGGGAAGAAGAGCTGCTCGCCGCCGATCTTGTACTCGGCGATGGCCTTCTGGCCCTCGGGCGAGGTGATCCACTCGACGAAGGTCGTGCCGAGATCCTTCTTCACATGCGCGTGCTTCGCCGGGTTCACCAGCATGACGCCGTACTGGTTGAACAGGCGCTGGTCGCCCTCGACCGAGATGACGAGATCCTGGCGGTTCTTGAAGCTCAGCCATGTGCCGCGGTCGGTCAGCGCGTAGGCATTCATCGCGGCCGCCGTGTTGAGGGTCGGGCCCATGCCGGAGCCGGTCTCGCGATACCACGCCCCCTTGCCGGATTCCGGATCGATCCCGGCGGCCTTCCACAGGCGCAGCTCGGCGGCGTGCGTGCCGCTCTTGTCGCCGCGCGAGGCGAACGGCGCCTTCGCATCGGCGACCTTCTTGAGTGCCGCGACGATATCCCTGGTCCCGGAGACTTTCGCCGGATCGGCTTTCGGCCCGACCATGACGAAGTCGTTGTACATCACCTCGCGGCGGTCGACCCCGAAGCCTTCGGCGACGAACTTCTCCTCGGCGGCCTTGTCGTGCACGAACACGACATCGGCGTCGCCGCGCCGCGCGGTGTCGAGCGCCTGGCCGGTGCCGAGCGCCACCACGCGCACGTCGATTCCCGTCTTCGCCTTGAACAGCGGCAGGATGTGGCCGAACAGTCCCGACTGCTCGGTCGAGGTCGTCGAGGCGACGACGATGAATTTGTCCTGCGCCGTTGCCGGCAGCGCCAGCAGGGCGATGGCGCCGGCCAGCAGGCTCAGAGTGAAGCGACGGTTCATAGGTTTCCTCCTTGTTTCACAGCAAGAGTTCGCCCTTCAGATACGCCGCGGCCTTGGCGGTCGTCGGCGCGCTGAAGAATGTTTCGGCGGGCGTGTGCTCGATCACGCGACCGCGATGCATGAAGATCACCTCGTCGGCGAGGCGGCGGGCCTGGCCCAAATCGTGCGTGGTCATCACGACCTTGGCGCCGGAGGCGCGGATGGTCGCGATGATCTCCTCGATCGAGCGCGTCGCGGCGGGATCGAGGCTCGCGGTCGGCTCGTCGAGGAACAGCACCTCCGGCCGCAGCGCCCAGGCGCGCGCGAGCGCCACGCGCTGCTGCTCGCCGCCCGACAGGACGCGCGCCGGCCGGTCGGCGAGGGCAGCGAGCCCCACCATGGCCAGCGCCTCGTCGGCGCGCGGCGTGCGCTTGGCGCGGGGAACGCCCGCACGCTTCAGGGCATAGACGATGTTGGCGTGGGTCGAGCGCCGCAGCATGACCGGCCGCTGGAACACCATGGCCTGACGCGCGCGCGGCTGCGGCCCTGACCAGCGGATCTCGCCGCCGGTCGGCTGCAGCAGCCCGTGGCACAGCCGGAGCAGCACGCTCTTGCCGGCGCCGTTGGGGCCGAGGATCACCGTGCACGGCCCCGCGCGCAACGACAGCCAGATGTCATCGATGATCGTGTTGCCGCCCGCGGCATAGCGGACGCGCTCGAGCACCAGCGGCAGGATCGAGATCGGGCCGTGCATGCCGCTCATCCGTACTTGCGCTGCGCCGTCTCCTTGACGGCATAGGCGGCCATGTTCAGCAGCAGGACGATGCCGATGAGGACGATGCCGAGCGCCAGCGCCAGCGGCAGGTCGCCCTTGCTGGTCTCCAGCGCGATCGACGTGGTCATGACGCGCGTGATGCCGTCGATGTTGCCGCCGACGATCATCACCGCGCCCACTTCCGCGGCGGCGCGGCCGAGCCCGGCCAGCACGACCGTGACCAGCGAGAAGCGCGTGTCCCAGATCAGGGTCCACACGGAGTCCGGCAGCCTGGCGCCGAGCGAGCGGAGCTGCTCATCGTATTCGCGCCACGCATCCTCGATGACCTGGCGCGCCAGGGCGGCGATGATCGGCGCGATCAGCACGGTCTGGGCGATGATCATCGCCGTCGGCGTGAACAGCAGGCCGAAGGAGCCCAGCGGGCCGGCGCGCGACAGGGTCAGGTAGACGAGCAACCCCACAACTACCGGCGGCAGGCCCATCAGGCCGTTGAGCACGGCCACGACCCCGGCCCGGCCGGGGAAGCGGGTCAGGGCGACGACGGCGCCCAGCGGCAGGCCGATGATGGCCGCAAGGATCACGGCGGACAGGCTGACGCGCAGGCTGAGCAGCACGATCCGCACGAGCTGATCGTTGCCCGAACCGATCATGGCCCAGGCGGTCCAGAAAGCCTGCCCCAGCTCCCCCATCCTGCATCCTTAGTGTGTTTCCCTGCGCAGATTACGGGCAACGGGGTGGCGGCCGCAAACAATGCGTAATGGGGGGCAGGCGGGGGCGCGCCTTGTGACGGGCCGGCCCCCGCGTCATATTCCAAGCATGGATGAATTCACGGTCAGGCCGGACCCTTCCGACCCCCGCCTCACGCAGCGCGTGAAGGGCGTCGACCAGGACGGGCGCGAGATTGAGACGGCCGTGGTGATGGAGCGGCCGCTGACCCTGTACCTGAACGGGCAGGAGATCGTCACGATGATGACGATCGGCGACTATCCCGAGTACCTGGCGGTCGGCTACCTCATCAACCAGAACATGCTGAAACAGGACGACGAGGTCACCGGCATCGATGTCGATCGCGAGATCGACACCGTGGTCGTGCGGACGAAGGGGCGGACGAATTTCGAGGACAAGCTCAAGAAGAAGACGCTGACCTCGGGCTGCGCGCAGGGCACGGTGTTCGGCGACCTGATGGAGAAATTCGACGAGATCGCGCTGCCGAAGGACGCGGTGCTGCGCACGTCATGGCTCTACCGGCTGTCGAAGAAGATCAACACGGTGCCGAGCCTCTATCTCGAGGCGGGCGCCATCCACGGCTGCGTGCTGTGCGAGGAAGACCGGCCGCTGATCTACATGGAGGATGTCGGCCGCCACAATGCGATCGACAAGATCGCCGGCTACATGTTCCTCAACAAGGTGAGCCCGGCGAACAAGCTGTTCTATACGACCGGACGGCTGACCAGCGAGATGGTGATCAAGACGGTGCAGATGCGCATCCCGATCCTGATCTCGCGCTCCGGCTTCACCGCGTGGGGCGTCGACCTCGCGCGCAAGGCCGGCCTGACGTTGATCGGGCGCGCCAAGGGTGGCCGCTTCATCGCGCTGTCGGGCGCCGAGCGCATCGTCCACGACATGGATGCGCGCCACGTCGCCGACGAGGACCGCCGCCACCAGCGCAAGTCGAGCGTCGAGGACGACGCGGCGTGAGGTCAGCGCGCCTCGACGATGACCGTGCCGCTCATGCCGAGGTCGACATGCGGCAGGCAGACATATTTGTAGGTGCCGGGCGTGGTGAATTGGTGGCGGAAGATGCCGCCGGACGCGATACGGCCGGAATCGAACTGCGCGGCGCCGACGGGCAGGGACACGTCGTCGGGAAAGCGCGCCGGGTCGGCATTCACGCTGTGCGTGAAGGTCGACTTGTTGCGCCATTCGACCGTGTCGCCCGATCTGATGCGTACGGTCGTCGGGTCGAAGCTGAAGCCGCCCATCTCGATCGTGGCCGCGGTGTTGGCGCTTGGCGGCCCGTAGGCGGGCCCGGTCTGGCTGCATGCGACGAAGGTGACGACGGCCGAGGCCGCGGCGATGAGCGGAAGAACGGGGACGATGCGCATGGCCTTCCCCTGACTTGTGATGGCTCGGGTGCGACGGACTTCGCCGCCGCTTCGTTACCCTATGTCTCCACGCAACCGGGGGATATCAGGTGACTTCCGTAGCAGGCGTGATCCTCGCGGGTGGTCTGTCGCGGCGCATGGGCGGCGGCGACAAGTGCCTGCGGCCCATCGGCGGCCGTCCGATCCTCGCGCGCATCATCGAGCGCGCGTCGCCGCAGGTGGATGCGCTGGTGCTCAATGCCAACGGCGATCCGTCGCGCTTTGCGGCGTTCGGTCTGCCCGTAGCCACCGATGTCGTGGAAGGGTTCGCGGGCCCGCTCGCGGGCGTCCTAACTGGATTGGAATGGGCGGCGCGCGAGGCGCCGCAGTGCCGCTGGCTCGCGAGTTTCGCGAGCGATGCGCCGTTCCTGCCGCTCGATCTGGTCGCGCGGCTTCTCGCCGCGGTCGAACGCGACGGCGCCGATCTTGCCTGTGCCGCGTCGGCTGGTCAGACGCATCCGGTGTTCGGCCTTTGGCGCGTCGATCTCGCCGCGCCCCTGCGCAAGGCGCTGGTGGAGGAAGGCATCCACAAGGTCGATCGCTGGACCGCGCGCTACAAGCTCGTCCAGGTGGAATTCCCCGCCGAGCCGATCGATCCCTTCTTCAACGCCAACCGCCCCGAGGATCTGGCTGAGGCGGAACGGCTGCTGGCCTAGGGAAGGGTCCACGACCCCTTGTTGCGCGTGCAGCCCGACATCTGCCCGGGTCGCATGATCGGAAAGCGACCGTCCTGCTCCTGCGTGCCGCCGCCGGTAATGCCGGCATACTTGCCCGTGCCGCTGAGGAACGTCCAGCGCGAGACATTTGCCTCGACTGTGGTGCGACCGAAGGTCTTGTCGCCGTCGCCGTCGACATACTCGCAATAGGCGGTTGTGGTGGGCACGTTCTTCTCGACCAGAGTGACGCCCGCACACATGAACGTGTTCTGGTCCCATGCCTTGTTGGCGACGTTGCTGCGCGACGTGCCAGTGACGCGGTAGTGAACCACTATGGTCGACTGGCTATGCGGCATTACAAAAGTTTCCCCCGACCAGCACGTGGTGGTGTCGTAGTCGCCCTTCTTGGCCAGCGGCGCGGCCGTGGCCGGAACGGCGATGGCGAGCAGGATAGTGAGCAGGGCGGCGTGACGCATCGGAACTTCCCCCAGTGGTCGTAAGCGGTTTCGGCAGATACTACAGAAGAACCCTAAGATTCCGACAACCGCGGCAAACGAAATGAGCCCTGCCGCTTCCGGCAGGGCTCGTCTTCTTCGTCGAACCGACAGATGCTCAGGCCGTGCGACGACGACGGCGGCTCAGCCAGCCGGCGGCGACCGCACCGACCGCGAAGGTCAGCATGGTGGTCGGCTCCGGAATCGGATCCGGATCCTGCGTGATCTCACGGGTCAGCTTCTGGAGGATCGCGTCATTGAAATCATCGAACGAGTCGACGGCGATGACGAATGCACCGTCGCCGGCCTTGATGCTATCGTTGTAGAAGTCCTCGACGCCGGTGGACCCGCCGATGACGATGCCGTTGATCGTATCGATCCCGGCCGCGAGCGCGGCATCGCGAGCCGCTTGGGTGGAGGAGATCGAGCCGGAGCCGTCGCCCGAGACATCGATCACCAGACGCGTGCCCTCGAAGCCGTTACCCGAGAACAAAGGCACCGCGAAGTTGATGGCGCTGTCAGGATTCGTGCCGCCCGAGAACGGACGCGTCGTCGCGCCGATGGCACTGGCGAAAGCTGCACCGCTCGCGGCATCGTTCACCAGCATCCAGTCGACCGACTGGATCTGCTGGCTCGAGCTCGACCATTCGATATAGGTCACGGCGATGCTGCCGCCGGCGCTGTTCTGAATGGCCGTGATCAGCGCCGGATTGTTGAAGGCGTTGATGTAGCCGTTCTTCTGCAGGGAATACTCGGAGCCGTCGACACTCCCCGACACATCGACCAGCAGCGCCAGTTCAACGCCGACGGCCAACGCGTGCGCGTCCTTCGCCGCAAAAGTCAGCGGCAGAGCGACTGCGGCTGCCATCAAGCCAAGTTTCAAGTTCAGTTTCATTGAACACCCCTAAAGGTTGTGTTGTACCCTCGCTTAATAACTACCTGGAGTGGTTACTACAGGAGTCGTGTCGACTCGATTGCAAATTGCCGGCCAAGCTGGTTAACGAAATGATATCAGCCATTTAGTTTTCTTCGGTGAAAATCGTGGACGCGGGGTGTAAGCTTTCCCGACAGATAATCCGAGAGCTTGTCCGTATCACTGGGAGCGCAGATGGCCGACAACATCGCCGAGCCAGGCGAAGCGCAGCCGCTGGAGCGGTACGAGCGGATGCCCGTCGGCGTGATCGTCGAGCGCCGCAAGGCGACCAATCCGTGGGACGACGTCCTGTGGCGCGCGGTCGCGATCGTGCCCGGCGCGGCACCGACTGAACCGTGGTCGGTGGTGCGCGAGGACGGCGGCACCGCGCAGTTCTTCGCCGGGAATTTCACGCTGGAGCTGCATCCGCGCGAGGCGGCCATGTATCGCGACAACCTGACCGGGCTGTCGCCGGCGGTCTATGTGGTGCTGCAGATCGACCGGACCGCCGAGCCGCACGGCGTCGCGGTGCGGCTGGTCACGGTGTCGCCGGGCGATGCCGAGGCTTACATGGACGGGACGTATATCGTCGACCCCGTGCCGATCCCGGATGTGGTGGCGGCATGGCTCGAGGATTACGTCGCGACCTTTCACGTCGAGGAGGCGTTCCGCAAGCGCAAGCGCAAGCCGCACGACCCGCGCAAGGGCTTCGGCCGCGGCAGCGGATCGAACGACTATGGCCCATCCACCGAGTGACGACGAAGGCTTCGTCAGCCGCTGGTCGCAGCTGAAGCAGCGCGCGCGCGAAGAGGATTCGTCGCGCGTTGTCGAGCCGGAACCGCAGCCGGCGTTGCCGGTGCCTGCCGAGCCATCCGCGGAGACGGCGAAGGCGCCGGACGAGGACCAGGGCAAGAAGCCCTTCGACCTCGCGGAGCTGCCTTCGATCGAAAGCCTGACCAAGGATTCCGACTACGCGCCGTTCATGCGCGCGGAGGTGCCGGAGGATCTGCGGCAGAAGGCGCTGCGCAAGCTGTGGGCGAGCGACCCGGTGCTGTCAGCGCCCGAGGTGCTCGACATGCACAACCTCGATTACAACAACGTCCCGACCTTCCCGGAGGGCATCAAGACGCTGTATCGGGTCGGGCAGGGGATGCTCGATTCGCTCGAGGCCGAGGAGGCCGAGAAGAAGGCGGCGGCCGCGAAATCCCGGCCGGAGGCCCAGATCGCGGCCGAAGCGTCACCGGAATCCGAGCCGGAAGATGCTGCACCGCAGCGCGACGATGGCGTTCCATCCTCCGAAACGCCTGAAAATTCATCAAATTCGTAGCCGATACTATTGTGCACTGCACGCGGAGCTGCGACCCGCAACTCCTTGATCTCCCGCGCAATTGACTTGCTTACGTGACACACGTAGGGTTTTGCCGGGAGCAACGAACAACTACGTAAAGAACGTAAGTTGGCAACAGACAGCCAAGGCCAGAGTGGTCGCGCTGTCGATTCGGTCATCGAGAAATTCGGTGGCCTGACTCGACTGGCGAAGGCGCTTGGGCACACGCATGTGACGACGGTGCAGGGGTGGAAGGATCGTGGTGCGATCCCGCTCCGGCATCACGCGCGCATTCTCGACGCGGCGAAAAGCCTGGGCGTCCGGCTTGGGCGCGACGACCTTCTCGACAAGATTGCTGCAATGGATATCAGCGACGAGGATGCGGCGCGCGCGCAGTGCTATCTGCTGCTCGCCCAATTGCTGACGGGGCCGCCCTCCGCCGAGCTGCTCGATGTTCTGCGCGGGCTGCGCAGCGACAACAGCGAGCTTGGCCAGGCGCTGACGGCGCTCGCCCAGGTGGCGCAGCGCACGTCGGTCGAAGCGGCCGAGCGCGAGTACTCGGCGCTGTTCATCGGCCTCGCGCGCGGCGAGCTGCTGCCCTATGCGTCGTACTACCTGACCGGGTTCCTGCAGGAAAAGCCGCTCGCGGACCTGCGCGGCGACATGGCCGCGCTCGGCATCCAGCGCCAGGAAGACGTGCCGGAGCCGGAAGATCACATCGCCTCGCTGTGCGAGACCATGTCGGGCCTCATCACGGGCGCGTTCGGCGCGCCGGCCTCGCTGGAGACGCAGCAGCGGTTTTTCACGCGGCATATCGGCGTGTGGGCGCCGCGCTTCTTCGAGGATCTGCAGGCGGCGAAGGCCGCCGTTCTCTACATGCCGGTCGGCCGCATCGGTCGCGTCTTCATGACGATCGAGACCGATGCGTTCGGCATGGCGAACTGAGTCGAACAATCCGATGCGCGAGAAGGAAAGGGTGGAAGCCATGGACAAGGAGTCGAAAGCGACATCGTCGGCACGCCGCGCGTTTCTGAAGACCGCGGGCCTTGGGGCCGGCGTGGCCGCCACCGGGGCGATCGGCGCGGTGGCGCTCGATGCGGCGCCGGCCGGCGCCGAAACGTCCGCGACGGCCGAGGGCTATCGCGAGACGGCGCACGTCAAGCGCTTCTACGAACTCGCAAAGAAGTTTTAAGGGCGGGAGGCGGAGATGCTGACAAAGAGAAATTCTCTCGCATCGGGCGGAACGCGCGTCGCCAGGATCCTGGCCGAGGCGAATGGCGGGACGATGGATCGCCGCACCTTCCTGCGGCGCTCGGGCCTTGGCGCCGGCGGTCTCGCCGCCGTGTCCGCGCTGCCGCTCGGCCGCGTCAAGCAGGCGGGCGCCGCGGCGCCGGCCGCCGCGGGCGACGTCAAGCGCGTCAAGAACACATGCACGCACTGCTCGGTCGGCTGCACGGTCACCGCGGAAGTCGTGAACGGCGTGTGGGTCGGCCAGGAGCCGACCTTCGAATCGCCGATCAATCTCGGCGGCCACTGCGCCAAGGGCGCCGCGATCCGCGAGGTGACGCACGGCGACCGCCGCCTGAAATACCCGATGAAGCTGGAAGGCGGGCAGTGGAAGCGCCTGACCTGGGACGTCGCGATCAACGAGATCGGCGACCGGATGCTCAAGATCCGCGAGAGCTCCGGCCCCGACTCGGTCTACTGGCTCGGCTCCGCGAAGTTCACCAACGAGGGTGCCTACTGGTTCCGCAAGTTCGCGGCGTTCTGGGGCACCAACAACACCGACCATCAGGCCCGCATCTGCCACTCGACCACCGTCGCCGGCGTCGCCCAGACCTGGGGCTACGGCGCGATGACGAACTCGTACAACGACATCCAGAACAGCCGCTCCATCTTCCTGATCGGCGGCAACCCGGCGGAAGCGCATCCGGTCTCGATGGTGCACTTCCTGCGCGGCAAGGAGCAGAACCAGGCGCCGGTCATCGTCTGCGACCCGCGCTTCTCGCGCACCGCCGCGCACGCGACGGAGCACGTGCGCCTGCGCCCCGGCACCGACATCGCGATCATCTGGGGCATCCTCTGGCACACGCTGGAGAACGGGTGGGAGGACAAGGACTTCATTTCCAAGCGCGTGTTCGGCTTCGATGCCGTGCGCAAGGAAGTCGCCAAGTACACGCCGGACGAAGTGGAGCGCATCACCGGCGTGCCGGGCTCGCAGCTTCAGCGCGTCGCGCGCACGCTCAAGGACAACCGGCCCTTCACGATCATCTGGTGCATGGGCGGCACGCAGCACACGGTTGGCTCGGCCAACGTGCGCGCCTACTGCATCCTCGGCCTCGCGCACGGCGTGATCGGCACGGCGGGCGGCGGCGCCAACATCTACCGCGGCCACTGCAACGTGCAGGGCGCCACGGACATGGGCGTCGAGCCGATCACCCTGCCGGCCTATTACGGCCTGACCGAAGGGGCCTGGAAGCACTGGTCGCGCGTGTGGGGCGTTCCGTACGACTACATGGTGGCGCGCTTCGCCGACAAGAAGATGATGGAGGCACCCGGCATCCCTGAGTCGCGCTGGCATGACGGCGTGCTCGAGGCGAAGGCCAATGTCGAGCAGAAGGACAACCTGAAGGCCATGGTCTTCTGGGGCCATGGCGCCAACACGCAGACGCGTGGCCCCGACGCCAAGAAGGCGATGGACAAGGTCGACCTGCTGGTGGTCGTCGACCCGCATCCGATCCAGGTGGCGGCGATGTCGGACCGCAAGGACGGCATCTACCTGCTGCCCGCCTGCTCGGCGCTGGAGCAGGACGGCTCGCGCACCGCGTCGAACCGCTCGCTGCAGTGGGGCTACAAGATCGTCGAGCCGATCTTCGAGTCGAGGACCGATCTCGACATCATGCTCATGTTCGCCAAGAAGTTCGGCTTCGCGACCGAGATGTTCAAGAACATCAAGGTCGACGACAAAGGCCGCGTCTCGGCGGAGGACGTGCTGCGCGAACTCAACCGCGGCTCGCTGACGATCGGCTATTCCGGCCAGTCGCCGGAGCGCCTCAAGCTGCACATGGAGCATCAGAAGGACTTCGACCCGCGGACGCTCAAGGCGACCAGCGGCCCGTGCGCCGGCGACACCTACGGCATGCCGTGGCCGTGCTGGGGCAAACCGGAGCACAAGCATCCCGGCACGCACGTGCTCTACGACACGTCGAAGCCGGTGCGCGAGGGCGGCCTGAACTTCCGCGCGCTGTGGGGCAACGAGCGCAACGGCGTGAACCTCCTCGCCGAAGGCTCCTATCCTGTCGGCGCCGAGATCAAGGACGGTCACCCGCCGTTCAGCTACGGCATGCTCAAGAAACTCGGCTGGGACAAGGATCTGACCGACGAGGAGCGCAAGGAGATCGAGGAGATCGGCGGCAACAATCCTGACGCCGTGCAGTGGCACCTCGACACCTCGGCCGGCATCATCCGCGTGGCGATCCTGCATGGCTGCTCGCCGTTCGGTAACGGCAAGGCGCGAGCGGACGTCTGGAACTTCCCGGATCCGGTTCCGGTCCATCGCGAGCCGCTCTACGCGCCGGACCGCCAGCTCGTCGCCAAGTATCCGACCTACGACGACCGCAAGGGCGGCCGCCTGCCGATCCTCTACAAGACGATCCAGAACCAGGACTTCTCGAAGGACTATCCGATCGTCCTCACCTCGGGACGCCTGGTCGAGTACGAGGGCGGCGGCGACGAGACGCGCTCCAACAAGTGGCTCGCCGAGCTGCAGCAGGAGATGTTCATCGAGATGCACCCGGTCGATGCCGCTGCCAAGGGCATCAAGAACTGGGACTGGGTCTGGGTCTACAGCCCGAACGGCAAGGACGTGCGGCTCCATGTGCGCGCCCTCATCACGGAACGCGTGGGCAAGGGCGTTGCGTGGATGCCGTTCCACTTCGCCGGCAAATGGATGGGCGAGGACCGCCGCTTCCGCTACCCGCAGGGCACCGATCCGATCGTGCTCGGCGAGGCGGCGAACACGGCTCTCACCTACGGCTATGACCCGGTGACGCAGATGCAGGAGACGAAAACCTCGCTCTGCCGCATCGAGAAGGCATAAGGAGCAATAATCATGGCAAGAATGAAGTTCCTCCTCGACGCCGAGCGCTGCATCGAGTGCAACGCGTGCGTCACCGCCTGCAAGAACGAGCACGAGGTGCCGTGGGGCATCAACCGGCGCCGCGTCGTGACGCTCAACGACGGCAAGCCCGGCGAGCGTTCGATCTCGATGGCATGCATGCACTGCACGGACGCGCCGTGCATGGCGGTCTGCCCGGTCGATTGCTTCTACAAGACGTCGGAAGGCGTGGTCCTGCACTCCAAGGACCTCTGCATCGGCTGCGGCTACTGCTTCTATGCGTGCCCGTTCGGCGCGCCGCAGTATCCGCAGGCGGGCAATTTCGGCACCCGCGGCAAGATGGACAAGTGCACGTTCTGCGCCGGCGGTCCGGAGAAGAACCAGCAGGCGCAGTTCGAGAAGTACGGTCGCAACCGCATCGCCGAGGGCAAGCTGCCGCTCTGCGCGGAGATGTGCGCGACCAAGGCGTTGCTCGCGGGCGACAGCGACGTGATCTCGAACATCTACCGCGAACGCGTCGTCACGCGCGGCTACGGCTCCGGCGCCTGGGGCTGGGCGACGGCGTATCCGGAAGGCACATGACCGGACGGGTGATGGCGGGCCGCGATCCGGCCCGCCGCCCTGACGCGGTTCGCGAAGGGGTGAGGGAATGACCGGCACGCAGAAGCTCATCGGCTGGGCGCTGTTCGCGCTGGTCATCGTCGTCCTCGTCGCCGCCTCGCGGCCCGACCGGGGCCACAGGGAAGGGTACCAAGGGAGCTATCTGGGACGGACCGTCGACGGCCAGCAGGCGAATGCCGACCGGGCGCAGGCCCTCGGCCAGCGGGCGGCGACGCAGCGGTTCTGATCCGGGACAACACGCAAGGGGAGAGCACGCTCATGACATTCGCATCGATCGCTGCCGCTGCTCGACGCGCCGGACTGGCGGCCCTGGCACTGGTGCTGGTCGCACTGGCCCTGCCGGCCGCGGCCCAGGCGCCGGCGCAGCAGCCCCAGACGCAGCAGCAGATCAACACGCGCGAGCGGCCGATGTACGGGCTGACCAACGCCAACGATGCGGAGCTGCTGCGGGCGCTGCAGGGCGCGCGGGGTAATGTGACCATCCCCGACCAGAAGGCCGGCGTGCTGATCCAGCCCGAAGGCCGCAACTGGCGCGCGACGATGGAAAGCACCGTGCACCGGCTCGGCTCCTGGCTGATCCTCGGCATGCTGGCGGTCCTGATCGCGTTCTTCCTGCTGCGCGGCACGATCAAGCTCGAGCACGGCCGCTCCGGCCGGCTCGTACAGCGCTTCAACATGGCCGAGCGCGTCGTGCATTGGTTCACCGCCAGCGCTTTCATCGTGCTGGCGATCACCGGCCTCAACGTCACGTTCGGGCGCTACGTGCTGTTGCCCGTGCTCGGGCCGGAGGCGTTCTCCACCATCTCGCTGTGGTTCAAGTACGCGCACAACTACGTGGCGTTCGCCTTCATGATCGGGCTGGCGCTGATGTTCATCATGTGGATCGTCCACAACATCCCCAATCGCCATGACGTGCAGTGGATCGCCGCCGGCGGCGGCCTGTTCACGAAGGGCTCGCACCCGCCGGCGCGCAAGTTCAACGCCGGGCAGAAGGTCATCTTCTGGTCGGTGATCATCGGCGGCGTGGCGCTCAGCATCACCGGCATCTACATGCTGTTCCCGTTCCAGTTCGGCGACATGTACATGCAGCAGCTCATGACCGTGCTGCACGCGATCTTCGGCATCATCCTGATCGCGGTCATCATCGCCCACATCTACATCGGCACGCTCGGCATGGAAGGGGCGTGGGACGCGATGGAGACGGGCCGCGTCGACGAGAACTGGGCGCGCGAGCACCACAGCGTGTGGTACGCGGAGCTCAAGGGCCAGCCCGCGCCGAAATACGGTCACGATTGACGGGGGGACGGCCCGGGCGGGGGCCCGGGCCGCTTACTGCGCGCGGCGGGCTTCCGGGCCGATGCTCCTGCGGCCGTGTTCGACGGCGAACACGTGGCTGTAGAGGTTTGCCACCCATTGCCGTCCATCCATCGTCCGCTCGAGATAGGTGATCGCATCGCCGATATAGGGTGCCACCTTGGACCAGAAGAACTGCGGGTACTTGTCGACGAGGTCGGCTGCCGTCGTGTAGCCGAGGCGCTTGTTCATCCCGATCTCGGAAAACTCGTAGAAGAGGGCGTTCAGTTTCTTCAGGTACAGGGGATCGCCGAGCTGACCGATCAGGTCCGCCGCGCGCACCAGCGCGGCTTCGGTGTCGGTCGCCTTGTAATCGCTGTCGTCCGGCACCGGGAAGCGGGTCAGCTCGATGGCGCGCGCGATCCGCTCCGCGTCGATGACGTCATGGCCGCCGAAGCGCTCGATGACCGCGATCTTCGAGCGTTCGACGTGATAGGGCGCCAGAAAGGCGTCGGATGCGCCGCGCGGCATCTCGACCGTATTTCCGGCCCTGTCGATCACGTAGCGACCGTCGCGATCGCCGCGGCACACCCCGCGCACGTAGCCGATGTCGTGGGCGAGGGCCGCCAGCACGACATGGAGCCAGTCCTCCGGCGAGACGTCCTGACCGAGGCGGCGGCCGTGGAGGATCTCCTGGCTGACGAGCGTGACGAAGACGGTATGTTCCGCGTCATGATACAGGGCATTGCTGCAGGCGATCAGCTCGATGACGAGCCGGCCGGACTCGCGCAGGATTTCCGTATAGCGCGGCTCGCGTCCGCCGAACGCGCGCGTGTATGTTTCCGCCAGATTCTGCCCAACAGCGTCAGCCAGGATCCTGGTTGGATTGAGCATGACCTCCCTCCCGCCTGAAAGAGCCGACTGCCCGGATGATAGGGCGGCACGCCGCGTCGATCCGCTGCGAATTCGGGGTGGAACACGGCCCAGGTCGCGATCTTTAAGGCAGGCTGCCATTGACGCCCGGTCGCTTTTCGTCTGGGATCGCGTTTTCTCCTGCTGCGGTGAGGCCATATCGCCGATGATGCGTGCATTGCTCGTGGCATTGCTGGCGTTCGCGCTGCCGGCGCATAGCGCCGAGGCGCAGCTCGTCGGCCATGCCGGAATCGTCAACGGTGTTGCCGTCTCGCCGGACGGCCGCCAGGTCCTGTCGGCGAGCTGGGATTATTCGGTGCGCCTGTGGGACCTCGCCGCCCAGAAGGAGCTGAAGGTCCTCGAGGGTCACGCGGCCAACGTCAATGCCGTGCGTTTCCTGCCCGACGGCCGCAGCGGCCTGTCGGCGAGCTGGGATGGCACGATCCGGCAATGGGACTTGGCCAGCGGCGCGGAGATCCGCGTCCTCAAGGGCCATGCCGCGAATGTCAGCTCGATCGCGCTGACGCGCGACGGCCGCATGCTGGCGTCGGGCAGTTGGGACCGCACGGTGCGGCTGTGGGATGTCGCGACCGGTGCCGAGCTCAAGGTTCTCAACGGCCACCAGGCGAATGTGATGGCCGTTGCCTTCCTGCCGGACGGCAAGACGGTCGCGTCCGGCGGCTACGACCAGGTGATCAAGCTGTGGTCGGTCGACTCAGGCATGGACACCACGACCCTCGCGGGCCACGAGAACAGCGTCAACGGCCTCTCTGTCTCCGCCGACGGCGCATACCTGTTGTCGGCAAGCACGGATCGCACCGTGCGGCTGTGGGACCTGCGCACGCGCAGCGAAGTGCGTGCGATGCAGGGGCATGGCTCGTTCGTCACCTCGGTCGCGTTCTCGCCGGACGGAAAGATTGCGGCCTCGGGCGGCGGCGACAGCACCGTGAGGCTATGGGACGTCGCGACCGGCGCGTCGCTCCGCGTGCTGCGCGGCCACAGCCGTCCCGTCTGGTCGGTGGCCTTCACGCCCGACGGAAAAAGAGTCCTGTCAGCCGGCTATGACGAAGTCGTGCGGGTGTGGGACGTCGCGACAGGGGCGGAGATCACGCACTGAGTCGCGCCGGTCGAATGGACCAGCTGCGCGCTATGTCGGATGCGTGGTGCTAGCGGCGGACGCTGTCCGCGACCGTATACTGGTCTGTCGCGGTCGTCTGCACGTTGCCGAGCCAGATGCCGGCGCAGACCGCAACCACGATGGTCGCGGCGATACCGATGAGGATTTCGCGCATGGGTGTCTCCCGCCTTTGCCCGAGCCGCTTTATTGCTTTACTGCACCGGTTGCCATCTTAGCAATAAACGGGAAATTTTCAAGTTTTCCGGCGCCTTAGCGGTTCGCCGCATCCTTGAGAAAGGCCAGCAGATCGGCCCGGTCCTCGTCCTGGGACAGCCCACCGTACATCTTGGTGCCGGGCAGGAAGGCCTCCGAATCCTTGATGTAGGCGTCCAGCGTTGCCTCGGTCCAGACGATGCCCGATTTCCGGAGCGCGTCGGAATAGCTGTAGTCCGGGACCGACCCCGCGATGCGGCCGAAAATGCCGTGCAGGCGCGGGCCGGCGCGGTTGCGGCCGTTGACCTCGAGTGTGTGGCAGCTCGCGCATTTGCGCCAGAGCTGCGCACCGCGCGCGGGGTCCGCGGCCTCGGCGGCGGTCGTCGCGACGCCGAGGATCGTCAGGGCCACGGCGAGGCGGATCGCGGATGGGGGAATGCGTGGGTTACTGCGAGCGCTCATCGTTCGGATCGTCGTCGACCGGCTCCAGGGCAATCACCGCGCCGTTGATCAGCAGCTTGCCCGCGTTCTCGAAATTGACCGTCACGCGCGGCCCGATCACGGACTGCACCTGTCCTATGCCCCAGTCGGGACGGTCGGGATGGCGCACGAACGATCCCGGGACGAGGCGGCTCATCTCGCGTTCTCCATGCGTGTATACTAGGCTAGTCCGGCGGCGGGCAAAACCCGCCGCGTTTCGTCTGCCACAACAGATAGGCTTGCGCCGTGCAGGATTTGCGTTTGTGCGAGTTGCTCGCAGCCAGGATTTGTCATGATCTCGTGGGCCCGATCGGGGCCGTTGCCAACGGCGTGGAATTGCTCGGCGATGACGGCTCGGGCGCCGACGCCGAGGTCGTCGGGCTGATCGCCGGGTCCGCCAAGGTTGCGAGCCGGCGGCTGCAGGCTTTCCGCGTGGCCTTCGGCTCCGCCAACACCCTGCCGTCGACGGGCTGGGGCAATGCCGTGCGCGAGCTTGCCTCGGGCCTGGTGGAGGAAGGCAAGGCGACGCTCGACTGGCCGGCGGTGCCGATGGATGTCGAGGCGGCGAGCGACAAGCGTCTGGCCAAGGTCCTGCTCAACCTGGTCCTGATCGCGCTGGATTCGATGATGCGCGGCGGCACCGTCCGCGTCGAGATGACCGCCGTCAACAAGGCCATCGCCGTCTCCGTGCGCGGCAGCGGTGGGATGGGCAAGATTCCCGACGAGGTCCGGTCGGGCCTTGAGGGGGTGTTCGATCTGGCCAAGGCGACGCCCAAGGCCGCGCCGGCCTATCTGGTCGCCTTCCTCGCCAAGGAACTCGGCGGCGTGCTCGCGGTCTCGGCCGAATCCGCATCGGATTTCGAGATCCGTTTAGCAATCTCACCGCGTTCTTAACCCTTATAAAACCGCATCTTTTACGCGTCTTTAATGTATTTTTGTGACCGTGAGCCGTCAGTCGGGGTTGGCGCTTGATGTGTCGTCTCGACAGCTTCTTGAGAGGCGGCATCCATGGACGATTTACTGCGCGAGTTTCTCACCGAGTCTGCTGAGAGCCTCGCGGTACTCGACCTCGAGCTCGTAAAGCTCGAACAGAATCCCAACAATCCGGACCTGCTCGGCAACATCTTCAGGCTCGTCCACACGATCAAGGGCACGTGCGGCTTCCTGGGCCTGCCGCGCCTCGAATCCGTCGCCCATGCCTCCGAGAACGTGCTCGGCAAGGTGCGCGACGGCGAGCTCGAAGTGACGCCGGAGATCGTCAGCCTCATCCTCAAGTCGCTCGACCGCATCAAGAGCCTGCTGTCTTCCCTCGAACAGACCGAGGCGGAGCCGGCGGGCGACGACAGCGACCTGATCACCCATCTCAACGCGCTGGCCGAAGGCCAGGCTGCTCCGGCGGCTGTGGCGCCTGCCGCTCCGGCAGCCGCGCCCGAAGCGCCGGCAGCCGCGCCGGTTGCGGCGCCCGTCGCGGAGAGCGAGCCCGTCGAGCTGGCGCCCGAGGCGCGCACCGAGACCGCCCGCGCGGCGGTCACCGCGATCGAGGAGCAGGCGGCGCGCGAGCCGTCCGTCGCGGCGCAGAACATCCGCGTCCATGTGAACCTGCTCGAAAACCTGATGACGATGGTCAGCGAGCTGGTGCTGACGCGCAATCAGCTTCTGCAGATCCTGCGCAGCCAGAAGGAAAGCGACTTCGCCGCACCGCTGCAGCGCCTCAACCTCGTGACGTCCGAGCTGCAGGAAGGCGTCATGAAGACGCGCATGCAGCCGATCGGCAACGCCTGGGCGAAGCTGCCGCGCATGGTTCGCGACCTCGCGCACGAGCTGAACAAGAAGATCGACCTGCGCATGCAGGGCGCCGAGACCGAACTCGACCGCCAGGTCCTGGAGCTGATCAAGGATCCGCTGACGCACCTGGTGCGCAACTGCGCCGACCATGGCCTCGAAGGGCCGGGCGACCGCCGCAAGAGCGGCAAGAACGAGACCGGCCGGATCACCCTGGACGCCTATCACGAGGGCGGCCAGATCGTCATCGAGATCTCCGACGACGGCCGCGGCCTGCCGATCGACAAGATCAAGGCGAAGGCGATCGCCAACGGCCTCGCCACCGAGGCCGAGCTCGGCGGCATGACGGACGACCAGATCCAGCAGTTCATCTTCCGCGCGGGCTTCTCGACCGCCGCCAAGATCACGAACGTGTCGGGTCGCGGCGTCGGCATGGACGTCGTGCGCACGAACATCGAGAAGATCGGCGGCACGATCGAGCTGCGCTCGAAGGTGGGCAAGGGCACGGCGTTCTTCATCAAGATCCCGCTGACGCTCGCCATCGTCTCCGCGCTGATCGTCGAGGCGGGCGCCGAACGCTTCGCCATCCCGCAGATCAGCGTGATCGAGCTGGTTCGCGCCACGGCGAACTCGGGCCAGAAGATCGAGCACATCAAGGGCGCGCCGTTCCTGCGCCTGCGCAACCGCCTGCTGCCGCTGGTCAACCTCAGCAACCTGCTGCGGCTCGCGACCGAAGGCGACAAGAAGGGCGACGATGCGTGCATCGTCGTCAGCCAGGTCGGCAAGCACACCTTCGGCATCGTCGTCGACCGCGTGTTCGACACGGAGGAAATCGTCGTCAAGCCGGTGGCGCCGATCCTGCGCGACATCTCCATGTTCGCGGGAAACACGATCCTGGGCGACGGCAGCGTGATCATGATCCTCGATCCCAACGGCATCGCGTCCGCCATCGGCGACGTCGGTCTGGGCGACCAGGCGAACGAGGTCGAGGCGGCGCAGGCGTCGACCAAGGACGACCGCGTGGCCCTGCTGCTGTTCCGCGCCGGCGAGGGCACGCCGAAGGCCGTGCCGCTGGCGCTGGTCGCGCGCCTCGAGGAGGTCGACGCCGCGTCGATCGAGATCTCCGACGGCAAGCCGGTCCTGCAGTACCGCGGCCAGCTCATGCCGCTGGTGACGATCGGCTCGTCCGCCGCCGAAGTGAAGCGGGAAGGCCGCCAGCCGATCCTGGTCTTCGCGGACGGCAACCGCTCGATGGGCCTGCTGGTCGACGAGATCGTCGACATCGTCGAGGAGCGCATGAACGTGCAGCTCGGCACGGAGCAGGTCGGTCTGCTGGGCGGCGCCATCATCGCCGGCAAGGCGACGGAGATCATCGACGCCGGTCACTACCTGACCCTGGCCTTCGACAACTGGTTCGCCAAGGAGCGTCACCGCCAGGACGATACCAAGTCGGATACCAAGCGCGTGCTGCTGGTCGACGACTCGCCGTTCTTCCGCAATCTGCTGACGCCGCTTCTGTCGGTCGCCGGCTACGACGTGACCAGCGTGGAAGGTGCCGACAAGGCGCTGGCGCTGTGCGAGGCGGGCAAGGATTTCGACGTCATCGTCAGCGACATCGAGATGCCCGGCATGAGCGGCTTCGAGTTCGCGGAGACGGTGCGCAAGGGCGGCCGCTGGCAGGATACGCCGCTGGTGGCCCTGTCGGCGCACACGTCGGCCAAGGACCTTGATCGTGGCCGCAAGGCGGGCTTCGTCGACTACATCGCCAAGCTCGACCGCGAGGCGCTGCTGAGCACATTGTCGCAAACCGTCACCCGAGGTGCCGCATGACCGTCCTGGAAAAGTCGAACAGCGGTGCCGAAGCACACGGCACGCGCGAGTTCGTGTCGATGACCGTCGCCAAGCAGCTTTTCGGCATCCCGGTGCTGACGGTGCAGGACGTGCTGGGCGAGCAGCGGATCACCCGCGTGCCGCTGGCGCTGCCCGAAGTGGCGGGGACGCTGAACCTGCGCGGCCGGATCGTCACCGCGATCGACATGCGCCATCGTCTCGGCCTCGAGGCGCGCCCGGCCGAGATCACCGGCATGAACGTGGTCGTGGACCGCGGCGGCGAGCTGTACAGCCTGATCGTCGACTCGGTGGGCGAGGTGCTCAGCCTGCAGGCGGATCTGTACGAGCGCAACCCGTCGACCCTGGCAGCGGCCTGGCGTGAGTTCTCGGTCGGCGTGTACCGCCTGCAGAACGAGCTGATGGTCGTGCTCGACGTCGCCAAGCTGATGGACATCAAGCGCGCGGAAGCGGCATAAGCGCGCCCGCACAACCGAACTGTCGGTTAGGAAAATCGATGAAGACCTGCCTGATCGTCGATGATTCGAAGGTGATCCGGATGGTTGCGCGCCGGATCCTCGAAGGTCTCGATTTCTCGATCGCCGAGGCCGCCGATGGCCAGAAGGCGATCGAATCGTGCCGCTCGAAGATGCCGGACGCGATCCTGCTCGACTGGAACATGCCGGTCATGAACGGCATCGATTTCCTGCGCGAGCTGCGCAAGATGGACGGGGGCTCGGACCCGGTCGTGGTGTTCTGCACGACCGAGAACGACATCAGCCACATCCAGGAAGCGATCCAGGCTGGCGCGAACGAATACATCATGAAGCCGTTCGACAGCGACATCATCCAGGCAAAATTCTCCCAAGTCGGACTTCTATGACTCCCAACCGTGCCGAAGCGCCTGCGACGCCCGCTTCGGTCGCAGGGCCGATCCGCATTCTGGTCGTCGACGACTCTGCGGTCATACGCGGCCTGATCACGCGCCTGCTTGAGTCGGACACGGAGCTCGCCGTGGTCGGCTCCGTCGGCAACGGACAGCAGGCGGTCGCGACGCTGCGCCGCACGAATGTCGACGTGGTCGTGCTCGATATCGAGATGCCGGTGATGGACGGGCTCACGGCGCTGCCGCTGATGCTCGAGGCGGCGCCGCACGTCAAGGTCATCATGGCGTCGACGCTGACCAAGCGGAACGCGCAGATCAGCCTCAACGCGCTGTCGGCCGGCGCGGCCGACTACGTGGCCAAGCCGTCCAGCACCGCGGAGATCAACGCGGCCCAGGACTTCCGGCGCGAGCTGATCGAGAAGGTGAAGGCGCTGGGCGCCGCCGGTCGCAAGCGCCGCGCCGAACGCGGCGACAAGATTGTGGCGGCGGACCTGCCGTTCCGTCCGCCGGCGGGTGCCGTGCGTCCGGCGCGCCCGACGACGCTGGCCCTGCGGCCGGGTATGCAGCGGCCGCCGGAAATCATCGCCATTGGCAGCTCCACGGGCGGCCCGCAGGCGCTGATGACCGTGCTGACGCGCTTCCCGACGTCGATCCGTCTGCCGATCCTGATCACGCAGCATATGCCTGCGACGTTCACCAGCATCCTGGCCGAGCACCTGACGCGCGCCAGTGGCTGGCCGACCGCCGAAGCGGTGGACGGCGAGCCCGTCCGCCAGAACCGCATCTACGTCGCCCCCGGCGACTTCCATATGAAGGTGTCCATCGAGGCCGGCGCGCGCGTGATCCGCCTGACCAAGGAGCCGCCCGAGAATTTCTGCCGTCCGGCCGTGGATCCGATGTTCCGCAGCGTGGCGCAGGCCTATGGCGCCGCCGCGCTGGCCGTGGTGCTGACCGGCATGGGCAGCGACGGTGCCAAGGGTGCCCGCTCCATCGTCGATGCGGGCGGCGCCGTCATCGCGCAGGATGAAGCCACCAGCGTCGTGTGGGGCATGCCGGGCGCCACGGCGGCCGCCGGCGTCTGCAGCGCCGTGCTGCCGCTGCCGGAGGTCGCGACCTATCTCCGCCGGGTCTGGGGAGCCGTGGCATGAAACAGGAGAACTTCGCCTGGCTCTGCCGCCACCTGCTCGACAATACGGGGCTCGTCCTCGGCCCTGACAAGATGTACCTGGTCGAAAGCCGGCTCTCGCCGGTCGCGCGCAAGTTCAACACCGGCGACCTCGACGGGCTGGCGGAGACGCTGCGCTCCGGCAAGAACGCCGAGCTGCAGCGCGACGTCATCGACGCGATGATGACGAACGAGTCGTTCTTCTTCCGGGACGGCAAGCCGTTCGACCAGTTCCGCCAGGTCGTGCTGCCGCGCCTGCTGCAGGGCCGCGCCACGCAGAAATCGTTCCGCATCTGGAGCGCCGCCTGCTCGACCGGGCAGGAGCCGTACACGCTGGCCATGATCCTCAAGGAGGAGCAGGCTAAGCTCCCCGGCTGGCGCATCGAGATCGTCGGCACCGACCTGTCGAGCGACGCCCTCGATCGCGCGAAGGAAGGCATCTATTCGCAGTTCGAGGTGCAGCGCGGTCTGCCGATCACGCTGCTGGTGAAGTACTTCAAGCAGATCGGCGACCGCTGGCAGATCGCGCCGGAGCTGCGCAACACGATCACCTTCCGCCCCCTGAACCTGCTCACCGACTTCACGACGCTCGGCACGTTCGACGTCGTGTTCTGCCGCAACGTGCTGATCTATTTCGACGCGGCGACCAAGGCGAGCATCCTGGAGAAGATCAGCCGGATGATGCCGAGCGACGGTGTGCTGTATCTGGGCGGCGCCGAGACGGTGCTGGGCGTCACCGAGAAGTTCGCGCCGATGCCCGAGCAGCGCGGCATCTACGTGCATGCCGCGGCGGCGGCGACCGCGCGGCCGAAGCGGGCCGTCGGCGCCTAGCGCCGCCGCCTGTCCAGCCGTGAATCCGGCGGTGAACTCGGCCCCGGCGGGACCCGATCCCAGGGCGATGATCGTCCGGCTGCGCCAGGCGCTGGACCGGATGCCGGGCAATGTCGATGCGATGATCGGCCTTGCCGGCCTGCACCTGCAACTCGGCATGCTCGACGCGGCGGCGGAGTGGTGCCTGCGCGCGGCGGCGCTGGTACCCGATGCGCCCGCCGTGGGCCGCGTGCGCGCGGCGGTGGCAAATGCCTGCGTCCAGCGCGGCCTGAGCGAGGTCATCGGCGGGCACCTCGACGATGCGATCGGCACGCTGTCGCGCGCCGCCGACATGACCGGCGGCGGCGATGCGCGCCTCTACCGCGATCTCTTCGCTCTTGCCGCTTCGTGGTATGCGGAGGCGGCACAGTTGCCGCCGGCGCCGGGCGTGCTGCGGATCAGCCTGCCTGTGTGGGGCGCGGATTACGTCGACGCCGTGACGTCGGGCCTGCTACGCACGCTGCTCGCGCCGGGGAATCTGCCGGCGCTCGCGCGCAGGCGCGCGGTCCGGATCGAGATCACCACATCGGCGGCGGATCGGGCGCGCCTTGAAGAATCGCCGTCCGTCGCGGCGATCCGGCGCCATGCGGAGGTCGCGTATTTCATTCTTCCCGATGCCGTGCTGCAGCGCCCGGCGCCGGCGGATGTCACCTACTGGACGATGTCGGTCGCGCACCACGCCTCGGTCGAGCGCGCACGACGCACCGGCGGCGACGTGTCGTTCTTTACGGCGGACATGATCCTTTCGGATCGCTGTCTCGACGTCGTGCAGGATGCGTTCGAGGCGGGCGCGCAGGCGATCCTCGTCGGCGCCCTCGAGGCCGACCGCGCCGCGGTCGTTGCGGGGGAGGGTGACGATGCACTCGCTCTCGCGCCGGGCACACTGGTCCGGCATGGCCTGGCGCAGCTCGGCCTCGATCCGCGTGGTGCCGGACCCGGCGCGAGCCGCGCGCTGACGCCGTCGACCTTCGCGATCGAGGGCGGCGTCGCCCAGTACGGATTCCATCTCCTGCCGATCATGGTGTCGTCGGAGCTGCTGTCGCGCGACTTCGCCTACGATCTCCTGACCGTGGACACGCGCTTCGTCGGCCTGGCGCTGGGCGGCACCGCGCCGGACGGGCGCGTGACGATCATCGGCGACACCGATGACATGGCGGTCGTCAGCACCTTGCGCGCGGGTGGCGCGGCGGCTAGTCCGCCGCCGGCGGATGCAGAGGCGCTGGGGCGCTGGGCGGCGGGATGGTGCTTCACGCCGGCCGATGCCGCGTGGTTCGAATGGTGCTTCCGCCAGCGCCGCGTCTTCCGCACCGAGGCCGGCGGCACGGTGCCGGATCCGGACGCGCGGGAGCAGGCGGCAATCGCGGACGCGCTGGGCGCATTCCGCCGTCACGCCATGGCGCGCCTTACCGATCAGAAGAGATCGTCAACCGACGGCGCGTGAGCGCCGCGTCACGGACTGGTCGTCCGCGAAGATTTCCAGCATGCGCGCGGCGGCATGGTCCCAGGTGAAATGCGCCCGGACATGGGCGGGGCCTGCCGCGCGCGCCTGTCGCCGGAACGCGTCGTCCTGCGCAACGTCCGCCATCAGTGCCGCCAGATGTGCCGGGTCCGGCTCCAGTGCCACGCCGACGCCCCAGCGCGACGGGCCGCGCCGGCTGTCGATCTTGCGGGCGAAATCGGCCGTCGTAAATTCGTCGGTCGGGCCGCCGGCGGTGCAGAGGACCGGCAGGCCGCAGGCGGCGGCCTCCAGCACCGGCATGTTGAACCCCTCGGCCAGGTACGGCGAGACATAGGCATCCGCGGCGCCATAGAGCTGCGCGAGCTGTTGCGCGCCGACGGCGCCGCCGTGATAGGCGATGCGGGCGCGGATCGCCGGGTCGTCGATCCCCAGCCGTGCCAGCATCGTCGCGACGTTGCTGCCGGACTGGTAGAGGCCGTCGAGGCCCTTGAGGAACAGCAGCGCCTGCGGCATGCGCGCCGCGATCGCGGCGAAGGCCTTGAGCAGCACGTCGAGGCCCTTGTTCTCCGTCATGGCGCCGACATTCATGAAGACGAACCTGCCGTCCCAGCCGAGCTGCCGCCGCAGGGCGGCGCGCTCGGCGTCAGGGGCGGGCGCGAAGAGGAGCGGATCGGCGCCGTGCGGCACGACCGCGACCCGCGCCGCGTCGGCGCCCGCAGCGAGCAGTCCGTCGCGGCAGTAGTCCGACGGCGTGATGAGCACCGCATCGCCGCGCACATGCGCGCGACGGAGCGGCTCGCCGGCGGCCATGCACTGGTCGGGCATCATGCCAAGCTCGGCGGTGACCTGCACGAAGGTGCGGCCGCGCGGCGAGGGCGTCAGGTCGTAGGGAAAGGCGCAGCGGAACACGGCATCCGCGGCCAGGCTGTCGGGCGCCGGCGGGATCGCCAGGAGGCGCGCCTCGTCCACGGGTGCGGCGAGCCCGCGCACGGGCCGCCAGTCGGCGCGGAACGGCGCCAGATCGGTGTGGAAGAGTTCGACGCCGCGGTCGAGCCATGCGAGGCACAGCGCCTGGCTGACCATCGCATAGGAATGCGGCAGGAAGCGCCAGCCTTCGACGATGATCCTCATGCCCGTGCCGTGATTCCTGCTGCGTCAGCGCGTGCGCCCGACCGTACGGGCGGCGTGGTAAAGAGCGCGTTAATCGGTCCGCGCGGTCGCGCGGTCTTCACGCTTCGTTAACGCTGAGCGATCCGACGGACGGAAAAGGATTTCTAACGATCCTTTGTCATCGTCACAGGTGATGACAGCCGAGCCGCATCCGCTCATCGACCAGGCGACGCTCCTCTACGCGCTCAACGCGCTCGAGGATGCGTATGCGCTGTTCGATTCGCGCGAGCGCCTCGTGTTCTTCAACGATCGCTGCCACGACGTGCTCGGCGTCCCCGGCGGGCAGCTCCGGCTCGGCCTCAAGCTGTCGGACGTGGTGCGCATCTTCGCGCGCGCCGGTGTGTACGACCAGACGCGCCAGAGCCGCGGCGCGTGGAACACCTGGCGCGTGAGCCGCCTGACCGCGGCGGGCATGCCGCCTGAGTTCAAGACGGCGTCGGGCCGCTGGGTGCGCGCGAAGGAGCACGCGCTGGCGAACGGCTCGATGCTGATCGCGTTGCGCGACGTGACCGCGGAGATGGCGGCCGAGGCGAGCATCACCGAGGCGAAGATCGCGGCGGAGGAATCCAGCCGCGCCAAGTCCGAGTTCCTCGCCAACATGAGCCACGAGCTGCGCACGCCGCTCAACGCCATCATCGGCTTCTCCGAGGCGATGGAGGCCCAGCTGCTCGGGCCGATGACCAATCCGCGCTACAAGGAATACGCCTCCGACATCGTCGCCAGCGGGCGGCACCTGCTCAGCGTCATCAACGACGTGCTCGACCTGTCCAAGGTCGAGGCGGGACGTCTCGAGCTGCACGACGAGCCGCTCGAGCTCGGCGACCTGTTCCAGCGCTGCGCGGCGCTGGTCCGGCAGCGCGCCACGACGGCGGGCGTGAAGCTGACCATTTCGACGCCGGCGGTGCCGCCGATCGTCGCGGACGAGACGCGCCTCAAGCAGATCCTCATCAACCTTCTGTCGAACGCGGTGAAGTTCACGCCGCAGGGCGGCCAGGTTGCGATGCAGGCGACGACGCTGCCCGACGGACGGGTCGAGATGAGCGTGCGGGATTCAGGCATCGGCATGCGGCCCGAGGACATTCCCCGCGCGCTGGAGCCGTTCCGGCAGATCGACAACGTCTACAGCAAGACGAAGGAAGGGACGGGGCTTGGCCTGCCGCTGGTCAAGAAGCTGGTCGACTTGCATCGCGGCGAGCTGAAGGTCGCCAGCGAGCTGGGCAAGGGCACCACCGTCACCGTGGTATGGCCCAGCGCCCGGGTGATCGCATCGGCGCAACGTAGCGCCGCGCAAGGCCGTGCGCTGGAGGCGTTCGTGCCGGCACCGCCGGGCGCGCCCACGCAGCGTTCCCAGACGACGCGTTAAGGCAACATTGGATCAAATCGCATCGCGGGGATGCGTAGAGGCCGCGCGAGGGCGGGGCTTAGACCCCCCCCTACACGAATGGATTTTTCACGGGTAGGGGCCGATCTCAGATCGGCCCTGGCGCAACGTGAGCGGCCGCTCAGTTCAGCACGACCTCGACATGCGGCAGGCGGCGGTCCAGGCGGCCGAGGACGTCCTGCGTGATGTCCGGCAGGGTCGGCGTGCCCATCGTCGCCGAGCGGAGCATGACGAGCCCGTACTGACGCTCCTTCTTGATGTCGTCGACGATCTCCGAAACGACGACCTCGATCTTCTGCGCCGCCGTGCGCGATGCCGCCTCCAGCTTCTGCTGCTGCTCCTGCAGCATGCGCTGGTACTCGGCGCGGAGCTGGAGGACGTCGCGCAGGCGCTGCTGGAACGCCTCCTGCGGCAGGGTGGCGCGCTCGCGGGCCAGGTCCTGGCTGAGGCGGTTGATCTCGTCCTGGCGCGCCTTCACGGACTGGGTAAGGTTGTCGCGCATCCGCTCGATCTGCTGGCGCGCGCCCTTGGCCGCTTCCGCCTTGTCGAGGATGATCTTCGTGTCGACGATCGCCATCGCCGAGGCGGGGGCCTTGGGCTGCGCCGCGGCCGTCCACGCAACTCCCGTCGCAAGCATTGCCGCGACGACCAATGTCATAATTCTGTTCATTTTAATGAAACCCCCTGGGTTGCGGCGACCGGCCGGGCGCAAATATGCATCTGCCCGTTGACGGAAAGTACGCGGTCGCGGGTTAACGGGCAAATAAGGTGTCGCCTTCGAAACACCCGCCGCCCATGCATCGCTATCGCAGGGCCAGGATGAACCCGGCGGCCGCCGCCAGGGCGGCGGCGGTGCGCACATGGTTCCACAGGGTCCAGCGGTCGACATAGCGGTGCCACAGCGCCGCGCCCGCGGCGCTGGCGGGATCGGCCGTCGCCAGCGCGTTGTTCAGCGGCACGTTGCCCGCCATCGTCACCAGGATCGTGCCGACCGGATAGAGCACGCCGCCCGTGAGCAGCCAGCCGGCGCCGGGTGCGTCCCATCGCAGCAGCGCGGCGATCGCCAGCACGAGGCAGGCGGCTGCCGTCCCGAAGAACACCGTCAGGAACCACGGATTGATCACCACGATGTTGATCGACTGCATCGCGGCGATGCCTTGCGCCGCCGGCAGGCGGGCCAGCGCGCCCATCACGAAGGTGGAGAAGGCAAAGAAGATGCCCGCGACGAGGCCGCAGCCGAGCGTCGCGAGCAGGGTGATGACAAAGAGCAGGGAGTCGGTCATGGACGGCGCCGGCGCGGGGAAAGGGCGGGGATGATACCCCGCCGCCGCGACCTTGTCGGCGCCGCCCGTGGCGCCTTAGGACCCCGTCTCGATCTTGGCGAAGCGGATGACCTCGCCCCAGCGCGCGCGCTCGCGCGCGAGCATGTCCGTGTACTCCTTCGAGCGGACTTTCGTCACCTCGACCGCCAGCTCTTCCATCCGGCGGCGGTATTGCGGATCGTCGGAAATTTCCGCGACCGCGTTCTCGACCTTGGCGATGACCTCGGCCGGCGTGCCGGCGGGCGCCACCAGCCCGTAGGCGGCGACGCCATCGACGCCAGGCAGCCCCAGCTCCGCGGTGGTCGGGATGTCGGGAAACTCGGGCAGGCGGCTGGTGCCCGTCGACACCAGCGCGCGGACGCGTCCGTCCGCCAGGAACGGGCGAATGGCGCCCGTGACGATGACCACCATGTCGATCTCGCCGGCAAGCAGCGCCTGGATGGCCGGGCCGCCGCCGCGATAGGCGACATGGACCATGTCGATGCCGGCTTCCTTCTTCAGGAGCTCGCCGGTGAGATGATTCTCGGTGCCGACCCCCGCCGATCCGAAATTCAGCGTTCCCGGCTTCGCTTTCGCCAGCGCGAGGAACTCCTTGAAGTCCTTCGCGGGGACCTTCGGATGGACGACGAACAGCATCGGCTGGCGCGCCACGAGGATGATCGGCGCGAAGTCGCGCGCGCCATCGTAGGGCGGAGCGGGCTTGAGATGCTCGGCGATGCCGAGCGGGCCGACCGGCGTCAGCAGCAGGGTGTAGCCGTCGGCGGGCGAGCGCGCCGCGACATTGGCGCCGATGACGCCGGCCGCACCGGTGCGGTTCTCGACGACGAAGGGCTGGCCGAGCTTCTGCGGCAACCGGTCGGCGAGCAGGCGGGCGAGTACGTCGGCGCCGCCGCCTGCGGCATACGGGACGATGATCTTGACCGGTTTGGAGGGGTAGGACTCGGCCAGGGCCGGCGCAGGCCCGAAGAGGCCCGTCGACAGGAGCGCCAACGCCGCCGACGCGGCCAGCAGCGTGAAACGGCGCCGGAGCGGCGCCACGCGTTCATTCGTCATGTTTCCTCCGATCGTCTTTGATTTTCGCGGGCCACATATCCTCCGCAAAGGCGTCATACGAAGGTCGTGCCCTTGAGGGTCGTCCGGTACAGCAGCCGCCGCTGCGGCAGCGCATAGTCGTGGTGCGCCAGGTGCTGGGTGGCGTAGTTGTCCCACATCAGCAGGTCGCCGACGCGCCAGCGATGGCGGTACACGAATTCGGGTCGCGCGCAGTGTGCGTAGAGCTCCGCCAGGAGGGCGCGGCTTTCCGCCTCGGGCAGGTCGACGATGCGCGCGGTATGCGCCTCGTTCACGTACAGGCACTTCCTGCCGGTGAGGGGGTGCGTGCGCACGACATTGTGGACGACCTCGGGCGCTTTCGCCTTCTCGGCGTCCGTCAGGTCCAGCTTGTCGTAGCGCTTCTGCAGGTTGAAGGCGGCGCGCAGGCCGCTGAGCCGATCGCGCATGTCCCCGGGCAGGGCGTCGAACGCCGTTGCGATGTTCGCAAAACAGGTGTCGCCGACCGGGCCCCCATCTCGCTGCGGGATTTCGATGGCGTAGAGCAGCGCGCCGCGGCTGGGCGTTTCCGTATAGGACAGGTCGCTGTGCCAGAAGCGTCCGGCGTCGGAGATGCCGATCTTCTTCCCATCCTCGACGACGTTCGAGATCACCAGGACTTCCGGGAAGGAGGGCCGCAGGAACTGCGTCAGCCAGTGGATGTCGAGCTCGCCGAAGCGGCGGCTGAACGCGACCTGCTGGGCCTCGTCGAGGCGCTGGTCGCGGAAGACCACGACGGCGTGCTCCCTGAACGCCCGTTCGATCTCGCGGAACGCGCGGTCGGGAACGGGCTGCGCAAGGTCGACGCCGCGCACTTCGACGCCGAATGCGCCGTCGAGGGGATGGAAGGTGGGGGTCATTGCGGGCGGGGGCCCGCGATGGTGATGCGATGCATCTCGCGGCGGTATCCGTGATAGTCGTCGAGCGCGTAGTGCTGCGTGCAGCGATTGTCCCAGAAGGCGATCGCCCCCTTCGTCCAGCGGAAGCGGCAGGTGAACTCCGGCTTCACTGCATGGCCGTAGAGGTAGCTCAGCAGCGGCAGGCTTTCCTCGCGCGTCATGCCGACGAAGTTGCGGGTCAGCGGGAAGTTGACGTAGAGGGCCTTGCGGCCGGTTTCGTCATGCCTGCGGATGACGGGATGCGTCGCCGCCGTCTCCGGCAGGTCCTCGCGAAGCTGGGTCGAGCGGTCCTTGTTGCGCTCCTTGATGCGGCCGGTGACGAAGAAGTCGCTGTGCACCGCCTGGAGCGGATCAAGCACGGCGCGCAGCGCGTCGGAGAGCGTCTCGTAGGCGAGGTACTGGTTGGCGAACATGGTGTCGCCGCCGGCCGGCGGAACCTCGCGCGCATAGAGGATCGAGCCGAGCGGCGGCCGCTCGAGATAGGACATGTCGGTGTGCCACGTGTCCCCGATATTCTTCTTGTCGTGCTTCTCCTTGATCACCGGCATCACTTCGGGGTGGCCGTCGACCGATTTGTAGATCGGATTGATCTCGATCTCGCCGAAGCGCGCCGCGACCGCCTTGTGCTGCGCCGGCGTCAGGTCCTGGTCGCGGAAGAAGATGACGAGGTTGTCGAGAAGCGCCTGCCGGATCTCCTGATACACCGCCGGATCGGCCTCCCGCGCGAGGTCGACGCCATGTATCTCCGCGCCGAGCGCGGAGGTGAGGGGACGCACCTCGATCCTTGAATACGCCATGCCGCCGCTCCGCCCGCTGCTCCGGTGATGATGCCGCGCGGAATCGTGGCGGAGGGCTGTCGATAAGTATAATAATTAAAGAGGCCATGATCGATAAGAAATCCATATTGGCGCTGGGAATGCGCAGCCTGCGCTGCTTCATCGCGGTCGCCGAGGAGCTGCATTTCGGCCGCGCCGCCCAGCGCCTGGCGCTGGCGCAGCCGGCGGTCAGCCTGCAGATCCGCGCGCTCGAGGAACGCCTGGGCGTGCGCCTGTTCGACCGCCGCGGCCGCGAGGTCACGTTGACGGCGGCGGGCGACGTGCTGCTCGGGCACGCGCGCCGGCTGCTGGCCAGCGCCGGGGCCGCGGTCGAGGAGACCCGCCGCGCGGCGCGGGGCGTGGGCGGGCACCTGACGGTCGGCTTCGTCCACTCGCTGTCCTATGTCGCGGTGCCGCCGATCCTGTCGCGGTTCCGCGCCGCGTTCCCGGACGTCGCCCTGACCCTGCAGGAGCTGCCGGTGTCGCAGCTCCGCGACGCGATCCTGAGCGAGGAGATCGACGTCGGCATCGTCCGCCCGCCGGTCCGCCACCCGGCGGTGCGGACCGCGATGCTGTGGTCGGAAACCTTCGTCGCCGCCCTGCCGGCGTCGCACCGCCTGGCGCGGCGCGTGCGCATCCGCGCGACCGATCTGGCCGGCGAGCCGCTCGTCATGTTCCCCGAGACGGCGGGCGACATGGGCGTGCAGGGCCAGCTCATCCGTTGGTTCGCCGAGCACCGGGTGACGCCGCGGATCGTGCAGGAGGTCAGGACCCTGCACACGTGCATCGGCGTGATCCGTGCCGGCTTCGGCGTCGCCGTCGTGCCGTCGTCCGCGCGGCTCATGCGGCTCGACGGCGTGACGTATGTGGACATCGTCGGCGCGCCGTCGCTGGCGACGATGATCGCCTGCCGGCAGGCAAACGCCGCGCCGCTGGTCCAGTCCTTCTGCGAGCTGGCGCAGACGGCGCCGGCACCGTGTTGAGCGTCGGTGATCTGCGATCCGGCCATCACGCTTGGTCGGCGCCACTCCACTTGTGAAACTGAAGTAGCCCGGACTATGCTCCTGCTGCGCGCAGCGCCTCTTGCCGGAGTCGCCGCGCCAAATGCAGCTCATTGGAAGATGTCGCCATGCGGGGGGCGCGGCACGATTCCGAACGGTACACCGGCGGCGTTCTGTTGTCGTCCGCGGGCAGGCGTTGGCGTGGGCTGACGGCCGAGTTGCGATCTCACGGTGTCGGCGAAATTCCGCCGTATGTCGCTGCCTTCACGCAGATCGCTGTTCTTATCCGGGGCGCGTCGGTCGTATTGCGACGTTCCGGAGGCTCTCGGCAACGCGCCGTCGGTATCCGAGGCACGATCGGGTTGTGTCCCATGGGGGTGCATGAGGATTCGACTTACGTCATGCACAACATCGATGAGATGTTGCACATCTACCTCTCGCCCGCCCCGTTCGCTGCGCTTGCCAAGCACACGTCCGGGGATTTCAGCGCAGCGTCGGTGAGAAACGACGCAGGCTTTCACGATCCGCTTATCGAGGTCATCGCCGGGGAAATACTCGGCGAATTGCAGCTCGAAACGTCCTGTGGGGACATCCTGGTCGAGACGCTGGCTGACGCCCTCGCGGTTCGGCTCCTTAACAATTATTCGGGTCTGAACCTCAATCCCTTTCCTGTTACTCGTGGTTCGAGAGGGCTCGACTCGCGGCGCCTGCAACGCGTCATCGAGTACATTCATGCCAACCTGGCGAAGGAAATCACCGTCGAGGAGCTTGCCGCAGCGGCTTCGCTGAGCCGGTTTCATTTCTCGCGCATGTTCAAGGCAACGACAGGAAAGTCGCCGAGCCGATTTATCGGGCAGTTGCGACTCGAGTTCGCCAAATCGCTACTGGTCGCGGGCCGATCGATTGCCGACGTGGCCCACGACTGCGGGTTCTCCTCGGAGTCGAACTTCGTCCGGTCGTTCCGGCGTGCGACGGGCCGCACACCAGGCCGGTACCGGAGTTTGCTCCGCGACCGGCCTGTGCCGGTTTCTTCCTCTCCATAGTCCTGCTCGCCGTCCGTTTGACGCACCGCCCGTGCGGGAGGACGATTCTGCGCGTCCTCAATTCAGCACGCGGTGAATAAGGTTCAGCACGTGGAGAACATGTGCGGGCGCGGAGAGCGGCTTATGATTTTCCCGGTAAATCATGAAAACGATCTTGATCGGGCACTGAAAAATGCGTGCATACAGGTCGATAGCAAGTTCGATGGTTCTTGCCGGGTTGCTGGTCATGCTCGTCGTGCCGGCGCGGTCGGCCGAGCTCGTTGCGAAGACGGCCATCCTGGTGCATGGCGCGTTTGCCGACGGTTCTTCGTGGCAAAAAGTGATTCCCCTTCTTGCCGAGGCGGGGCTGAAGGTTGTCGCCGTTCAGAACCCGCTGGATTCCCTTGAAAATGACGTCGCCTTCACAAAACGCGCGATCAAGGAAGCGGAGGGCCCGGTGGTCCTGGTCGGGCATTCATGGGCCGGCGTCGTCATTACGGAGGCCGGAAACGACCCCAAGGTCAGATCGCTCGTCTATGTGGCCGCCTACGCACCTGATACCGGGCAGTCTTTGCGAGACGTCCTTGGAAAATATCCCGCATCGGAAGCGCGAAAGAGCTTTCTGCAGGACGAGGAAGGTTACCTCAGGCTCAGCGACGAGGCCGTGGCGAAATATTTCGCGCCGGACCTCCCGTCGAGCGAGCAGAAGCTGATCGCTGCAGTCCAGGGACGCTATCATGTGCGAACGGCTACGGCGTCCGTCAGTCGCGCGGCATGGCGCGACAAGCCGACATTCACGGTCGTCGCCACGAATGATCTGATCATTTCTCCGCAGATACAGCGGGATCAGGTCAACTCAGCCAAAGCCACAGCGATCGAGGTTGCCGGCAGCCATGTGGTGATGTTGTCCCACCCTGAACGGGTTGCGGATCACATCATTCGCGCTGCGAAGTAGCCCTGTCCTCCTCGAGAAACCCTCGAGACGTCCCCTTTCACAAGTCATCGGAGAAGCACATGAAAGCCGCTCGTATTCACGAATATGGGAAGCCGGTTGTCCTCGAGGACATCCCGATCCCGGACATCGCACCGGACGAAGTCCTCGTTCAGGTAAAGGCGTGCGGCATGTGTCGGTCCGACGCGCAGCTCATCGACGGTTACTTCCGTCCATTCGCGGACATCCCTACGCCGATCACGATCGGTCACGAAATCTCGGGTGTGGTTTCGAAGATCGGCAGGAATGTCCCGAAGACCTCGGGATTGGAGGAGGGCGATGCTGTTGGCGTCGCGCCGGGTTGGGGCGACGGCGTTTGCCGTCACTGCCTCGTAGGCAACACCCATATATGCCCGAACGTGCGTTGGCCGGGTTTTGGCCCCCATGGCGGATTTGCCGAGTACCTGCCGGTGCCGGCGCGCTACCTTGTCAAGGCGGACAAACGTCTGGCGTTCGAGCAGATCGCCCCGCTCACGGATGCCGGTCTGACCCCTTATCGCGGCATCAAGAAGCTGCGCGACGCCGGCGCGCTCGGCCCGGGCAGGGTCATCGGTGTGTTTGGCATCGGTGGACTCGGCGCGTACGCAGTTCAGTATGCGAAGCTGCTTGGCGGCGGAGCCAAGGTCGTCGCATTCGCACGCAACGCGGACAAGCTGGCCGTCGCGAAGGAATACGGTGCCGACCACGTTATCGCCGTCAAGAACAAGACCTCCCAGGCGATCGCGGCAGAACTCGACAAAGCCGTGGGCCAAAAGGATGTGGACGCGATCATTGACTGCGCCGGCGCGACGGAGATGATGGAGCTCGGCTTCAGCATCCTTGCCATCAGTGGCCACTACGCCAATGTCGGGTTGGTCGGCGAGCGCATCAATATGCCGCTGCTCCCGCGTGTGAACCGCGAGCAGACGTTTCACGGCTCCTACTGGGGCAACAACGTGGATCTCATGGAAGTGCTGTCGCTCGCCGCGGAGGACAAGATCCGCCACACGACCAAACTCTTCAAGTTCGAGCAGATCAACGAGTATCTCGATCGGATGCGGGCCGGAGAAATCGTCGGCAGGGCGGTGATGAAGTGGTGATCGCGTGAGGGTGGCCCACAAGGAAACTCTCCGAACCCCTGAACGCATCATCATTGAATCAAGGAAAAAGCGATGACCCAACATGTCCTGTTCATCGTCACGAACGCCGCCGTGATCGGTCCGCACAATCGCAAGACCGGCTTCTTTTTCGCCGAGATCGCTCATCCTTTCGACGTGCTCGACAAGGCGGGAATCGCGGTAGAGTTCGCGTCACCGGCTGGCGGATGGACGCCCTATGACGCGTATGACGAGAAGGACCCCGCCCAGAAGGCGTTTTTCGAGAGCAAGGCCTTTCGGCGGTTGAACCGCAGCCGCAAGTTGTCCGAAGTGGACGCCGCCGACTACGACGCCATCCTGGTGCCCGGCGGCCTGGGGCCCATGGTCGACATCGCACGCAATGCGGACGTCCAGAATGCCGTCGTGCGCGCCTGGAGCACGGGCAAGATCGTGTCCGCGGTTTGTCACGGTCCGTGCGCGCTGCTCAGTGTCGACCTCGGTGATGGCACGCCGTTTGTCCGCGGCAAGAAGCTCACGTCGTTCTCGAAGAACGAAGAGCACGACTACGCCCGCGAAGACGTGCCCTACGAACTCGAGGATGCGTTGAGGGCAGAGGGCGCCGAATACTCCTCCACATCCAACTGGCAGCCGAAGGTCGTCGTGGATGGCCGCCTCATCACCGGCCAGAATCCGGCCTCGGCGGGACCGCTGGGGAAAGAGTTGCTCGCCGCCCTGAAAAAGCTGGCGTGAGAAGCCCGGGCACGTCGTCGCGATCGCGCAGCGGCGGCTGCAGTAGCTATTTCCTCAACGGGATGACCGCAGCAGTTTGAGGCAGCAGCTTGGCGACCGCCGTCACCAGCTGCATCTGCGTAAAGGGTTTGCCGAGCACGTCGACGTTGCGAAAGGCGGTCGGCAGGCCGTCCCGACCATAGCCACTGACGAATATGAAAGGGATCTTCTGCCGCGTCAGTGCCGCCCCGACGGCATCGACCGGCCGTCCGTGGAGGTTGCCGTCGAGAATCGCCGCATCGTACCGGTGGCTTTCTATCATCTGCAGCGCCTGCTCGACGGACGCTGCGGTATCGATGTCCCGCGCACCGCCATCTTCCAGGCAGCTCGCAACGAACATGGCGACCATCGGCTCGTCCTCGATCACCAGGAAGCGACGCCCGGACAAGGCTGATTCCGGACTTTCCCTGGATGCGGTGGGCCGCGCGGCTTCAGACGCCGTCGCAGCAAGCGTACGTTCTCGTAAGGCGGTGTCTGCCGGCGACGGAGCGCCGAGCTTCAGCGATATCTCCCACACGATTCCGTCGGCGCCGTAGCGGACCTTCGCGCCGCCGCCTTCTGCCTTGGCGCTCTCCTCGATCAACGTCGTGCCGAAGCCGCGTTTCGACGGCGCCTTGACGACAGCGCTGCCCGATTCCTCCCACATCAAGCGCAGCCTGTCGTCCTCCACGGTCCAGCTCATGACGATCTTGCCGGTTTCCCGAGCGAGGGCTCCGTATTTCCGGGCGTTGGTCCCGAGTTCGTGCAGGATCAGCGCGACATGCAGCGCCAGTTGCGGCGGCAGGTCTATCCGCGGTCCGGAAGCGCTGAACCTGGTTTCGCCGGGGTGGCCGAGCCGAAGCTGATCGTGCGCCAGCTCGGCCAGATCAGCGCCACGCCAGCTTGCGTTGCTGAGCAGGGAATGCGCCTGCGCAACAGCCTGGAGACGACCTGTGAAATTGGCCGCGAAGTCCGCGGGATTGGGGGCGAGCCTCAGCGTCTGCACGGCAATCGCCTGGACCACCGCCAGCGTGTTCTTGACGCGGTGGTTCAGCTCGGCGATGAGCAGCCGCTGGGTCTCCTCCGCGCGCCGGCGCTCCGTGATGTCCAAAATCTCGACATTGACCGAAACAACCTCGCCGGACGGCGAGAGCAACGTCGAGCAATACCATTCGCAGTCCCGCGTGGTCTTGTCCTTGCAGTAGTTGCGATAAACCCTCATCCCGCGCGACATCTTGCCGGAAAGCATCTTGGAGAGGCCTTCGCCGTCGCTGTCGACCACCGTCAGGAGGTCGGTGACCTCGCGGCCAAGCGCCTCGGCGGTGCTCCATCCGAACAGGCGCTCGGCGCCCTTCGACCACGCCGTCAGGCGCAACGACGCGTCGAACTCCAGGATAGCGAGTGGCGAGTTGTCGCGATGCGACTCGAGCCGATGGACCGCCGACGCAAGCTGATCGGCAACGCTGCGCAGCTTGTCGCGCTGGCGGGCCACCTCCTGGCGCTGGCGATGAAGTTCGAAGAACACGTTGGCCTTGTTCTGCAGAACCTGGGGATCGACCGGCTTCAGCAAATAATCGATTGCGCCGGATTCGTAGCCGCGGAAGCGGCGGCGATCGTCGTCGGCGACGCCGGTCAAAAAGATGATCGGCACGCGACGCGTGCGTTCCGTGCCGCGCATGAGCTCGGCCAGCTCGAAGCCGTCCATGTCGCTCATCTGGACATCGAGCAGCGCCAGCGCGAAATCGTGCATGAGTAACAGCTCCAGCGCCTCCGGCCCCGAGCCGGCCTTGAATATCTCCAGGCCGTCGCGGCGCAGTAGCGCTTCAAGGGCAATGAGGTTCTCGGTGTGGTCGTCGACCAGCAGGAACTTCACCGTATCAAGCGACATCGGCGCGGTCCTGTGTCTTTGCGGTCGACAGCGATCGACGATAGATGCGCTCGGATTCGGCGAACGTCACGAAGTCGCCGGCATGGGCCGAAAAGCGCAGCGTTTCGGTGCTGCCCAGCCCGAGGAAGCCGCCATGTACCAGGGACTCGCCGAACAGCCTGATGGCGCGGTCCTGCAGGTGGCGATCGAAATAGATCAGCACGTTGCGGCAGGACACGAGGTGGACTTCCGAGAAAACTTCGTCCGAGGCGAGGCTGTGCTCCGAGAAGACGGTTCGCGCCCGTAGGGTCTTGTCGAATATCGCCGCGCCGTAGGCAGCCGTATAGTAATCCGACAGCGACGTCCGTCCGCCCGAAAGACGGTGGTTCTCGGTGAACTGTGCGATGCGGTCGATCCCGAAGACGCCGCTTTCGGCCCTTTCGCGGGCCGCGGGACTGATGTCGGTGGCATAGAAGAGCGTGCGCTGCTCCAACCCTTCCTCGCGGAAAAGAATGGCGAGGGAATAAAGCTCTTCGCCATTGGCGCAACCGGCCACCCAGACCTTGATCGAGGGATAGGTCCGGAGATGCGGCACGACCTGCTCGCGCAGCATGCGGTAATAGCCGGGGTCGCGAAACATCTCGCTGACCTGGATTGTCAGGTAGCCGATCAGTTGGGGCAGGACCGCCGGGTCATGCAGCACGCGGTCCTGCAAGGCCGACAGGCTGCGGCAGCCCAACCGCTCCTGCGCGTGGGTCAACCTGCGGCGGATCGACGTCGCGGCATAGCCGCGGAAGTCGTAGTGATACCGCCGATGCAGCGCCTCCAGCAGCAACGACATCTCGATGTCGTCCGTCGTCTCCAACGTCCTGGCTCCTATGGCTTAGCGCGGCATCCACACGCGGATGAGAGACAGCAGCTTGTCTACATCCAGCGGCTTGGCGAGGTAATCATTGGCTCCGGCAGCGAGGCATTGGTCGTGATCATCCTTCATCGCCTTTGCCGTCAGGGTGATGATCGGCAGGTCCTTGAGGTGCGGACGCTTGCGAATCTCGCGGGTAGCCGTCAGCCCGTCCATCTCGGGCATCATGACATCCATCAGCACCAGATCGATCGGCCGCTGCGATGGCGCTTCATCGCGTTCCAGGGTCGCCAGCGCTTCCCGGCCGTTGCGCGCGATCTCGACATTCACGCCATGCGGCTCGAGGATGCCGGTCAGCGAGTAGATGTTACGCACGTCGTCCTCGACGACCAGGATGCGCCGTCCCTCGAGGGCGGCGTCACGGCTCATGGAACGCGCCAGCATCTTCTGTTGCGGCTCGGGCAGTTCCGAGACGACCTGGTGCAGGAATAGCGCCACCTCGTCGAGCAGCCGCTCCGGCGATCTCGCGCCCTTGATGATCACCGACTTCGAGTACTTGCGGAGTGTCAACTCCTCGTCGGCCGAGAGATCGCGGCCGGTGTAGACGATCACCGGCGGGAAGGCGAATGCCTCGTCGCGGCTAAGCTGCTCCAGCAATTCAAAGCCGGACGCATCCGGCAGGCTGAGGTCCAGCACCATGCAGTCGAAGGTGGTATTGGAAAGCTCCTTGAGCGCAGAAGCTGCGGTCGCTGCTCCCACCGTCTCAATGTCGAGCGACTTCAGCAGGAGCTGGATGCTTTCGAGCTGGGTGTCATCATCCTCGACGATCAGCACCCGGCGCAGGCGCTCGGCCCAGCGTTTCTCCAGCCCTCCCAATGCCTGCGTCAAGCGCTCGCGCGTCACCGGCTTCAGCATGTAGCCCATGGCGCCGAACGACAGGGCCGTCTCGGTATGATCGGCCACCGAAACGACATGCACCGGAATGTGACGCGTACGAACATCGCGCTTCAGCCGGTCGAGCACAGACAGGCCCGTATGATCGGGCAGGTTCAAGTCGAGCAGCACGGCACTCGGCAGGTACTGGCGCGCCAGCACGACGCCATCCTCGGCGGTTCCGGCAAGCAGACACTGGAAGCCGATCTCGTGTGCCAGGTCGTACAGAATTCGTGCGAAGGCCGGGTCATCCTCGACCACGAGCAGCACCCGGTTCCCGGCGGCCAAGTGCTCGCGATCGTCCTCGATCCAGCGCGGCGGAGCCTGTCGCGAGGGCGCCGGCCGAGCCGCGGGGGACGAAGACACGGTCGAGGCAAGCGGCGCCGCCTGTACGTCACGCGGCCTGACGCGGTTGGCATCGTAGGTTTCGGGCAGGACGAGGCTGAAGGCGCTGCCCTTTCCTTCGGCGCTTTCGAGATGGATTTCGCCGCCCAACAGGCGCGCCAGCTCGCGCGAGATCGACAGGCCGAGCCCGGTGCCGCCGTACTTGCGATTGATCGTTCCGTCGGCCTGGCGGAAGGGTTCGAAGATCACCTGCTGCTGCTCGGCCGGAATGCCGATTCCGGTATCGCGCACGGTGAAGGCGACGCGTCCGTCCGCGGTCCGTCCGACCCGGAGTGACACTTCGCCGCGTTCGGTAAACTTCACGGCGTTGGACAGGAAGTTCTTGAGCACCTGCGCGAGCCGCTGCGCATCGGTCTCGATCGCTTCGGGCAGGGCCGGCGCGAACTCCGTCCTTACCTGCAAGCCCTTCTCGGCGGCGATGGTGCGGAACGGCACTGCCAGCTTCTCGACCGTGCGGACGATGTCGACGCGGTCGACCTGCAGATCGATACGTCCGGCCTCGATCTTGGAGATGTCGAGAATGTCGTTGATCAGCGACAGCAGGTCGTTGCCGGAGCTTTCGATCGTGCGGGCGTAGTTCACCTGCTCCTCGCTCAAGGTGCCGGTGCGATTGTCGGACAGCAGCCGCGCCATGATCAGCAGCGAGTTGAGCGGTGTCCGCAGCTCGTGACTCATGTTGGCCACGAACTCGGACTTGTAGCGGCTGGACTGCTCGAGGTCGCGCGCTTGAGAGCGAAGCGTCGCCTGGGCCCGGCTGAGATCGTCGCGCTGGGTCTCCAGCAGCCGCGTCTGCTCCTCGAGTCTGGCGTTTGTCTGCTCCAGTTCGGTCTGTTGCCGCTCGAGTTCGGATTGGGATTCTTCCAGCGCTCGGCGCTGCTCCTCGAGCTCGACGTTGGATGCCCTGAGCTCGTCGCTTTGCGTCTGAAGTTCCTCGCCCTGCCGCTGCGTTTCCTCCAGCAGCTCCTGCAGGCGCAGGCGGTACTTGGCCGATCGCACCGCCACTGCGATCGACTCGCTGAGATGTTCGAGGAACTGCACCTCCCGAGCGCCGGCCGGTCCTATGAAGCCCAGCTCGACCACGGCATTGGCTTCGCCGTCCACCTTCGCCGGGGCGACGACCAGCGCACGCGGCTTGCCGTGACCGAGGGCCGATCCGAAATAGAGCTGGCCCTCCGGCACGTCCTGGACGACGAAGCTGCGGCCGTCCTTGGTCGCTTGGCCGACCAAGCCCTCGCCGGGTTGCACGCGCTCGGGCACCGCAGCGCCCGCCGGCACAGCGTAGGTGGCATACCGCTGGTGGCTACCGCCGTTCTGTATGAACAACGCGCCCGCCTGGGCGCCAACATAGTCGGCCAGGAAGCGCAGGATGCTCTCCCCCAGCTTGTCCAGCGACTGCTCGCCTCCCATCGCCTTGGACAGCCCGACTTGCCCCGCTTGCAGCCATTGCTGATTGCGGATCGTGATCTTGTTGCGGATGAAGAAGTGGCCCGTGACGGCCAGGATCCAAAGCGTGACGATGCAGAAGGTTCGATTGATACGGGCGACCTCGGGCCGCACCACCTCGTCGGTGCCGATCACGTAGCCTGCCACAATCAGCATCGTCGCCACCGTCGCGACGACGAACGGCGCGTGCGGGCGCCATACAAAGTAGGCGGCAGCCATCGGCAGGAGGTAGAGAACCCAGACGGCAATTCCCAACGGTAGGACGAGGTCGCCAAGGAACGTCAGGCCGGTGAGCAAGGCGATGGCGCCCAGGAGCACCGGCTCAACCTGTCTCTCGGAAGGGAGTTTGAACAAGGAACGTCCTCACGAAGCGCGATAAACCGGGTGGAGAATTGCGGCCAAGCCCCGGCGACCTTAAGGGACTGAGGCTCCCTTCGCTATCATGATCGTCGCCACCTGGTGTTGATCTTCGAGGAGAGGCACCAGCCGCCGCGATCCCTTCACGGGGCCGAGGACGACAACAATCGTGGCCCTGATACCGCTACGCTTTCCGATGGCGCGACCGGATGCAGGCATCGAAAGCGGGACCATCGGGGCGACGCGCTTGGTCGGACGAGGGCCTGAAAGGGGCATGGCTCTCTTACCACACTCGGGGTTTACGACGTCGCGCCATCGATCATAGAAAGTCGGGCATGGCAGTGCCTATTGACCGCTTTCGAGCCGCGATCGCGCGTGAGTACCCGGACCTGGAGGGATCGTCGTTCCGGCTTCTCGCCGAAGGCTGGCATTCGGCGGCCGTCGAAGTCGACGGACGGCTGATCTTCAAGTTTCCGAAGGATCGGGTCGCGGAGGAGGCGCTGCTGAAGGAGGCCGCGTTGCTCGACGTGGTGCGCCCGCGCGTCGCGATGCCGGTTCCGGCCTTGCGCATCCACCATGGGCCGCCCGTCTTCTCCCGCCACGAGAAGCTGCATGGCGAGCATCTGCTGACCGACGGCTATCGCAGACTGTCCGAAACCGCGCGCGAGGCTCTCGGCGCGGCGCTGGGCGGGTTCTATGCGGAGCTCCACGGCCTCGACCTGCAGCAGATGAAGACGGCCGGCGCGATCCCGATCGAAAGCTGGCAGCCGCCGCAAGCCGTCCGCGCGAGAGCGCTGCTGAGGCTTGATCCCGCGTTGCGCGCGTACGCCGAGCCGATCGTCGCCGCATTCGAAGGTCTGCCGCCCGATCCATACGGCATGACCTACGGCTTCTTCGACGGCCACGGCTGGAACATGGCATTCGATCACGAGCAGGGCAGGCTCAACGGGATCTACGATTTCGCGGACTCGGGCATCGGGCCGCTGCATCAGGACTTCATCTATACGAACTTCATTTCCCCCGACCTCACGAGGCGGGTCATCGGCTGTTACGAGGCGCGGACCGGCCGAAGGCTGGATCGCCGGCGCATCTCCATCCTCACCGGCTTCCATCGCCTGTCCGAACTGTCCCAGCTCGCCGACGACCCGCAGCACGTGCCCGCGATGATCGGCCATGTCGCCGCGTGGGCTGCGGCGGAACGATCATGAGGGGCGCTCTCCGCCCTCCTGCTTGAAGCGGTATCCGATTTTTGCGGGCCGGGACGCTGTTTGACGCGAGATGCATAAATGCATATATTATGCAGATAGGTTGCCGAAAATAGCCGGTAGAACGGTCCGACGGGAGGCTTTCCATGGCAGGTTCTGCATATGACGGCCCACGGGGTTCGGCCTTGGACCTCGACGATCCCTACGCCCCTCTGCCGCCGCTCCCCATGGCGCCGGCAACCGCGATCGCGGCGCTCGCGCCGCCGGAGCCCGCGCTGCTCGGGCCCATTGCGCCGGGCACCATCACGCTGATCCGCGGGCCGCGCGGGTTGGGGAAGAGTTGGCTGGCGCTGGCGATGGCGCGGGCGGTCGCGGCGGGCGAGGGGCTGCTGGGGTGGCAGGGGCGGGCGGCGCCGGTGCTGCATGTCGATGCCGCCATGTCCGGCGCGGCGCTGGGGGCGCGGCTCCGCGCGATGGGGGCGCCGCCGCCGGGCCTGGCGGTCATGGGCGACAAGCCGCTCGATCTTGGCGACACCATGGACCAGGCGCGCTTCATCGGCGAGCTGCCCGAAGGCGGCATGCTGGTGCTCGACGGGCTGGCGCTGCTGATGCCGCCGGGGCGCGGCGGTGCACGGCGCTGGCGGGGCTTCTGCGACTGGCTGCGGATGCTGCGCCTGGACGGGCAGGCGGTGGTGCTGGTCGACCACACGAGCCGGCCGCAGGTGGAGGCGCTGGCCGATACGCTGATCACTCTCAAACCGGTGCGCGATGGCGAGCGCATCGCCTTCGCCGCGGAGATCGTCAGCCGGCACGCGCTGCCGGCGGCGGACCGCGCCTTCGCGGCGCGGCTCGACCTGGCGGACGGGACGGCGCGATGGAGCCGCGAGGGCGCGGTCGCCGCCGATCCGGCCCTGCGCGAGGTGGTCGATGCGGCCAGCAAGGGCGGCACGGTGCGCGACATCGCCGCCCGGCTGGGCCTCGCCACCGCCACCGCCTGGCGCCGCCTCAACCGGGCAAGGGCGCTGGGGCTGATCGCGGAGGACAGGCAGGGTGAAACAGGTGGAACAGGTGAAACGGGCGCGGAGACGCAACCGATGCCACCGGACGACGGACCGGCTGAAACAGGTGAAACAGCGAAACAGACGGTGGCGAGACCGTCCAATGGCGTGCCGGAGGGATCACTCCCCGGTCGGTCACCAAGCTGGTCGCGAGAGATCTACGCCTCCCTTCAAGCCGCAGAATGACAAACGGGTTGATGCGGCGCGACCCTCATCCCCCGCCTTCTCCCGCAAGCGGGAGAAGGGGCGCGGCCCAGCGCCCTTGCTTGCAGCGGTGCAGAGCTATGCGCAGTCGAAACGATGGAGCGGCGGAAACCCTCTCCCGCTTGCGGGAGAGGGTAGGGTGAGGGTGGTGCCGCACGAGCGGACCGCAAAGTCCCGCGACTTTCATCAGTTGCGCGGCAGACCTCTCCCCGTTGGGGCGAGGTGGAATCAATGATGCTCCGCGTTCTCCGCGCTTCTCCGCCTCCTCAGCGGTTGGATCGGGAGAGGGGCAGGCCAGAAAGAGCGATCCGGCGGCTTGTCTTTCGACATGCCGCCGGACCACCCGTCGCAGTCACTGGAGGAGGGAGGCGGCGTTTGAAGCGGCGCCGCCCCGGGAGAAACCGTTCAGGCGCTCGCCGTCGCTTCGCGCTCGGCGCGGCCGCCCTTGGCGGGCGTGGGATCGCGCAGCACATAGCCGCGGCCCCAGACCGTCTCGATGTAGTTGTCGCCGGTGCAGGCCGTCGCCAGCTTCTTGCGCAGCTTGCACACGAACACGTCGATGATCTTCAGCTCCGGCTCGTCGATGCCGCCGTAGAGATGGTTGAGGAACATCTCCTTGGTCAGCGTCGTGCCCTTGCGCAGGCTGAGGAGCTCGAGGATGCCGTATTCCTTGCCGGTGAGATGGACGGGCTGGCCGTTCGCCTCCACCGTGCGGGTGTCGAGATTGACCGTCAGCTTGCCGGTCTTGATGATCGACTGCGAATGACCCTTGGCGCGGCGCACGATCGCGTTGATGCGGGCGATCAGTTCGCGCTTGTCGAAGGGCTTCGTCAGATAGTCGTCGGCGCCGAAGCCGAGGCCCTTGAGCTTGTTGTCCAGCTCGGCGAGGCCCGAGAGAATGAGAATAGGCGTCTTGACCCGCGCGGCGCGCAGTCGACGCAGGACCTCGTAGCCGTCCATGTCGGGCAGCATGAGGTCGAGAATGATGATGTCGTAATCGTAGATCTTGCCGATCTCGAGCCCGTCTTCGCCGAGATCCGTCGTGTCGCAGACGAAACCTTCAGACTTGAGCATCAGTTCGATCGACTTTGACGTCGCTGTATCGTCTTCGACGAGTAGCACGCGCATGGCGAAAAGACCCCTCCTTCGGACCGGTTGACCTTAATAGGTGTAAACGGAGATGGTTAACGAAGGGTATACCCCACAGCTTAGGGATGTGAATTTCTCCATCTTCCGGTAACGCCTTGTTGAGGCTAATTCGCTCAAATTTTACCGAAGCTTAAGCCCCACCCTGAAAGATGGCGCCGGTTCCCGGGACGCGCGCCGCGCGCGCGAAAATCAGAGAAAAGCCAGAAAAACGCGCCATGACCACCGCCCATCTGCTCGCCGATCTGGTCCGCATCCCCAGCTACCGCCTCTACGGCCGGGTCACCGCGGTCCAGGGCATGCTGGTCGAGATCGGTGGCGTCGAGCACCTGCTGTCGATCGGCGGGCGCTGCACCGTGATCGCCCGCGATGGCCGCCGCGTCGCCTGCGAGGTGGTCGGTTTCAGGCAGGACCGCGCTCTTCTTATGCCATTCAGCGCCCTCGACGGCGTCGGCCTCGGCTGCAAGGCGGAGATCGCCGATTCCGATCCGGTCGTGCGGCCGCATCCGTCCTGGCTCGGCCGCGTGGTCAACGCGCTGGGTGAGCCGCTGGACGGGAAGGGGCCGCTGCCGAGCGGCGTCGAGCCGTTCCCGGTGCGCGCCTCGCCGCCGCCGGCGCATTCGCGCCAGCGCGTGCGCGGCAAGGTCGATCTCGGCGTGCGCGCCATCAACACCTTTCTTACCTGCTGCCGCGGGCAGCGCATGGGTATCTTCGCGGGCTCGGGCGTGGGCAAGTCGTCGCTGCTGTCGATGATGGCGCGCTATACCGCCGCCGATGTCAGCGTGATCGGCCTGATCGGCGAGCGCGGCCGCGAGGTGCAGGAGTTCCTCGCCGACGATCTCGGGCCCGAGGGCCTCGCGCGCAGCGTCGTGGTGGTCGCGACCAGCGACGAATCCCCGCTGATGCGCCGCCAGGCCGCCTACCTGACCCTGACGATCGCCGAGTATTTCCGCGATCACGACAAGGACGTGCTGTGCCTGATGGACAGCGTCACGCGCTTCGCCATGGCGCAGCGCGAGATCGGCCTGTCGGCGGGCGAGCCGCCCGCCAGCAAGGGCTACACCCCGTCCGTCTTCGCCGAGCTGCCGCGCGTGCTCGAGCGCGCCGGGCCGGGCATGGGGAAGGGCACCATCACCGGTCTGTTCACCGTGCTCGTCGACGGCGACGACCATAACGAGCCGATCTCCGATGCCGTACGCAGCATCGTCGACGGCCATATCGTGCTCGATCGCGCGATCGCCGAGCGCGGCCGCTATCCCGCCGTCGACATCCTGCGCTCGATCTCGCGCACCATGCCCGGCTGCAATAGCGAGGCGGAGAACGCCGTGGTGTCGCGGGCGCGGGCGCTGCTGGCCCAGTACAACGACATGGCGGAGATGATCCGCCTCGGCGCTTACCGCCGCGGCAGCGACGCGCTGGTCGACGAGGCGATCCGCTACTTCCCCGACATCGAGAAGTTCCTCGCCCAGCGCAAGGACGAGCGCAGCGGCCTGGCCGATGGCTATGCCGGCCTGTCCGAGATCCTTGGCATGACGAAGCCGTGAGCTGACCGATGCGCGCATTGTCCACACTGATCCGCATGCACCGCTACCAGCTCGACGAGAAGCGGCGCGCGCTCACCGATCTCGAAAACCTGCGCGCCGACCTGATCCGGCAGCGCGAGAAGCTCGAATCCGACCTCGCGCAGGAGCAGGAGGTCGCGAAGAAGGTCGAGGTCGGCGCCTACGCCTATGCCGGCTTCGCGCGCGGCGTGATCGCGCGGCGCGAGAAGCTGCAGGGCTCGCTGGCCGAGCTCGAAGGCCGCATCGCCGCGGCGCAGGAAGATGTCGCGACCGCCTTCCAGGACCTCAAGCGCCACGAGATCGCGCTTGCCGCCAAGCAGCGCCGCCAGCGCGAGGAAGAAGAGCGCCGCCGCCAGATCGAGCTGGACGAAGTCAGCATCGAGATGCACCGCCGCCGCAGCGCGTAGGCGTTACGCCGAGACCTGCAGGACGTTGCGGCTGAACTCGTCGAGGGGATTGACCGGGAAGACCGCGACGGCCTGGAAGTAGAGCTGGCCGTTGAGGTCCAGCCCCGTGCAGGTCTGCCCGAACAGCACGAGGATGTCGCGCTCCATGTCGGCGGGCAGCGCCTCGTGCGTGCGGACGATCAGGTCCATCCGCTTCTCGTGCATCAGGCCGTCGAGCTGTACCGGCCCGAACTCGCTGTGCTCGCACTCGACGACGAAGCGCGAGGCATCCTCCTTCTTGCGCTCGGACTCGTCGCGCTTCTTGCGGCGCTCGAAGAACCGGATCTGCCGGAAGTCGCGGCCGTCGAGCATCGGGATGACCGTCATGCGCCACTCGCCGTCCGCCGCGCGCTGCGAGGCCATCTCGCGCATGTCGTGGTCGAGGCGCTCGATCAGGCCGCCGCCGAGGCGCTGGAGGATGCTGCTCACCGCATCGCCGAGCCACGCCTTGGCGCCGCCCTGCGTCGCGGCGTCGATGAACGACAGCATCTGCTGGGCGAGACGCGGGCCCGGCTTCGGGATCGCGCGTTCAAGCGCCGCCTGCGTCTCCTGCGTCGGCGCCTGCTGCATCAGGAGCCGCGCCATGTCCCTGAGCGCCGGCCAGTCGCGCGCCAGTGCCGATGGTCCGGCCGGCGCCGCGGTGGTGAGCGGAGCGGCGGCATTTGCGCCATTCGCCAGCAGCTCGAGCATGATCCTGGTGCCGGCCGGCGCGTTCTCCAGCGTGCGCGGCAGCGCCATGAGGATGCGGCCGAGCGCCGTGTCGAGGATCGTCTGGCCGGCGGGCGTCCGCGCCACGATCGTCGCGGCGAGAGTCGGTGTTGCGGCCTGCGCGGGCGCGGCCGGTGCCGTCGCGGCGGGCGAGGCGGCCTCGGGCAGGCGCAGCAGGCCCGCGAGGCCGAGGCTCGGCAGGAAGGCCTTGAGCGCAAGCTGCGGCGCGTGCGCGGTCGCGGGCGGCAGAGCAGGCTGATTGGACGGCGCCGGCGGCTGGTTGGGCACGCGCGCATCCGCCGGCATCACCCGGACCTGGAGCTGCGTGCCGTTCGGCAGCGGCGTTGGCGGCGGCGCCTCCGCGCGCTGCGGCGGGACCATCGCCTTCGCGTCGGCGACGACGACGGGCGTTGCCGCCGGCGGCGGCGCGGCCGTCGGTGTGGTTGGTGCGGGGGGCGCGGCGGGTGTCGGCACGGCGTTGTACTGACGCTGATAGGCCGCGGTCTGCGCCGCGACCGGCAACGCGGGCGTGGGTGGCGCGGGCAGCGCGGTCGGCGCCGGCTGAGCCGCCGGTGGCGTCGCGACAGACGGCGCGGTCGCAGCGGCCGGCGTCGGTGGTGCGCTGACTGTTGGTTGGTGGGGCACCTGTGCCTGCGGCTGCGCTGCGGGCGTCGGCACGTTCGTCGTGGGGGATGGCGCGGGCAGCGGTCCGCCCGGCGGTCCGATGACGGTCGCCGTGATCGTTGCCGGGGACACGCTGCGCGCATCGACCGGCGCCGGCATCGCGGCAGGTGCCGTCGGCGGCGCGGGCTGGCCCGGTGTGGAGGACGGCGGGGCGCCGGTGAAGGCTTGCCCGGGTGTCGGAAAGGCGGGAAGCGGCTGCGGCGCCGTCTTGAGCGCGGCGGCACCCTGCGGCGTGATCGCGAGGACGATCGCCTGGAGCTGGGCGCCCGCGGTCTGGATCTGCAGGGTCACGGCGCTGCCGACCGGCAGCGGCACCGTCGTCTTGAGGCCCAGCACGCCGGAGCCGGTCTGCAGCAACGTCATGCCGTTGGCCGCGCGCTCGATCACGGTGCCGGTGAGGAACGTGCCGACCGCGGCGTTGCGCAGGCCCGACGGCAGCTCGGCCAGCACGGCCGTGACCGGCGCGCCCTGCGGGAGCGTCGCGGGTATCAAACCCGGGCTCGGACTACCGACCCGCGTCATCGCTCGATGCCGTCAGGTCGGTGGCGGAATTGCAGCGTGCCCATGCAGCGCCTCTATTCTCTAGATCTGGCCAACAGTCTTGATGCGTGCTTTAGAGAAGACCTCGTTCTGTGACATGACGGTCGTGGACGGGCGGAACCGCTCGATGATCGAGCGCACGTAGGGGCGCACCACCGGGCTGGTGAGCAGGACGGGCGTCTCGCCCATCATGGCGTGCCGCTCGAAGGTCTGGCGGACCTTGGCGATGAACTCCTGCAGCTTGCTCGGCGCCATGGAGAGCTGCTTCTCCTCGCCCTGGCCGACGAGAGCTTCGGCGAAGGACTGCTCCCATTCCGGCGACATCGTCAGCAGCGGGATGTAGCCGCCCTCGCCGGTGGTGGAATCGCAGAGCTGCCGCGCCAGCCGCGCGCGCACGTGCTCTGTGATCGCCATGACGTTGCGCGTGTGGCCGCAGGCCTCCGAGATGCCTTCGAGGATCGCCGGCAGGTCGCGGATCGACACGCGCTCGGACAGCAGGTTCTGCAGGACGCGCTGGATGCCGCCGATCGAGATCTGCGACGGGACGATGTCGGAGACGAGCTTCTGGTGCTCCTTGCCGAGCTCGTCGAGCAGCTTCTGTGTCTCGCTGTAGGACAGCATCTCGGCCATGTTGTCCTTGATGATCTCGGTCAGGTGCGTGGTCATCACGGTCGGCGGATCGACGACCGTATAGCCCTTGAACAGCGCTTCCTCGCGGTTGGCCTCGTCGACCCACATCGCGGGCAGGCCGAAGGTCGGCTCGTGCGTCTGCTCGCCGACGAGCGAGATCGCCTCGCCGCGCGGGTCCATCACCAGCAGGTTGTTCGGGCGGATCTCGCCGCGCCCGGCCGCGATCTCCTTGACCCGGATCACGTAGCCGAAGGACGGGAGCTGCATGTTGTCCTGGATGCGCACCGCCGGCATGACGAAGCCCATCTCGCTGGCGAGCTGTCGGCGCAGCGCCTTGATCTGGTCGGTCAGGCGCTGGCCCTTCTCGCTGTTGATCAGCGGCAGCAGGCCGTAGCCGAGCTCGAGGCGGAGATTGTCGATGTGGAGGGCGGTGGAGATCGGCTCCTCCACCGGCGGCGGCGGCATCGTCGCGACGGCCGCCTGCGCCGCCTCGACCTTCGCCTGGCGCGTCGCGATCGCATAGGCAGCGCCGCCCGTCAGGAGGGCGAGCGAGAGGAAGGGCAGGAGGGGAATGCCCGGCAGCAGCGCCATCGAGAGGGACAGGAAGGAGCAAAGACCCAGCGCCTTCGGGTAGCCGCCGAGCTGGCTGAACAGCGCCTTGTCGGCCGAGCCGGTGACGCCCGCCTTGGAGACCAGCAGGCCGGCGGCGGTCGAGACGATCAGCGCCGGGATCTGCGACACCATGCCGTCGCCGACGGTCAGCAGCGTGTAGCTCTGCGCCGCCTGCATGAGCGTCAGGTTGTGGAACCAGACGCCGATGATGATGCCGGCCACGATGTTGATGAAGACGATCAGCAGCGCTGCGATCGCGTCGCCGCGCACGAACTTCGCCGCGCCATCCATCGCGCCGAAGAAGCTGCTTTCGTCCTCCAGCGTCTGGCGGCGCTGGCGGGCTTCGCGCTCGTCGATCAGGCCGGCGGACAGGTCGGCGTCGATCGCCATCTGCTTGCCCGGCATGGCGTCGAGGGTGAAGCGGGCCGACACCTCGGCGATGCGGCCGGAGCCCTTGGTGATGACCACGAAGTTCACGATCACCAGGATCGCGAAGACGATCACGCCGATGACGAAGTTGCCGCTCATCAGCAGGTTGGCGAAGGCCTGGATGACGGCGCCGGCCGCGTGCCCGCCCTCGTGCCCATGGGTGAGGATCAGGCGGGTCGTCGCGAGATTGAGCGCGAGCCGCATCATGGTCGAGATCAGGAGGACGGTCGGGAACGAGCTGAAATCCAGCGGTCGCTGGATGAACAGCGACACCATCAGGATCAGGACCGAAAAGGTGATCGACAGCGCCAGCGAGGCATCCAGCAGCCAGACCGGCATCGGCAGCAGCAGCACGAGCAGGATGGCGACGATCGCCAGCGCAAGGCCGACGTCGCCGTGCTTCAGCATCCCGCCGAGGCGGCCGAAAATGTTGCCCATCCCGGCCGAGGCCGTTCCGGAGGCCGGCTCGCTCATCGATGAAGTCCCGAACTCAGAAGCGTGTCAGAGCTGTCAGAGCGCCGCCCTGGCGCCTTCGCCTGTCGGCATGCGGCCGCCCTGTTCCGAATAGAGTTTCAGCTTGTTGCGGAGCGTGCGGATCGAGATGCCGAGGATGTTGGCGGCGTGCGTGCGGTTGCCGAGGCAGTGGTTGAGCGTCTCGAGGATCAGGTCCTTCTCCACGTCCGCGACCGTGCGGCCGACCAGCGCGCCGCGCACCGCGCTGGCGGCGGCCGCGGGCGAGCCCGCTTCGACGGACGGCTCGGCGGGGCGGGGTGACGCGGTCAGCCGGATGGCGTCGGCGGCGATCGTGTCGCCCTGCGCGATCAGCACGGCGCGGTGCATCGTGTTCTCGAGCTCACGCACGTTACCGCGCCAGCCGTGCGACTTCAGCAGGTCGATCGCTTCAGGGGCGATCGGCCGCTCGGGCAGGGCGTTCGCTTCGGCGTACTTCCGTGCGAAATGTTCCGCCAGCAGCACGACGTCGGCCGGCCGGCTGCGCAGCGGCGGCAGCGACAGGGTCACGACGTTGAGGCGGAAGAAGAGGTCCTCGCGGAAACGGCCTTCGGCGACCTCGAGCTGGAGGTCGCGGTTCGTCGTGGCCAGCACGCGGATGTCGACCTTGACAGGGCTGGAGCCGCCGACGCGGTCGATCACGCGCTCCTGGATGGCGCGCAGCAGCTTCGCCTGGAGGCGGATGTCCATCTCGCTGATCTCGTCGAGCAGCAGGGTGCCGCCATTGGCTTCCTCGAACTTGCCGATGCGCCGCGCCACCGCGCCGGTGAAGGCGCCCTTCTCATGGCCGAACAGCTCGGATTCCAGCAGGTTTTCGGGGATCGCCGCGCAGTTGACCGAAACCATCGGCTGGCTGGCGCGGCGGCTCTTGCGGTGGACGTAGCGCGCCAGCAGTTCCTTGCCCGTGCCTGACTCGCCGCAGATCAGGATGCTCGCATCGCTGGCGGAGACCTGGTCGGCCAGCCGCAGGGTGCTGGCGACGGCCGGATCCTGCGACAGGATCGCGTGGCTTTCCTCGGTGACCGCGGCCAGCACGGCGGCGATCAGCTCGGCGTCCGGCGGCAGCGGGATGTATTCCTTGGCCCCGGCCTTGATGGCGCGCACCGCCGCGGCGGTGTCGGAGCCGATGCCGCAGGCGACAACCGGGACGTGGATGCGCTCGTTGCGCAGGGAGTCGATCAGGTGGCCGATGTCCATCTGGACGTCGGCCATGATCATGTCGGCGCCCTTGCCGGCGCGGAGGCTGGCAAGCCCGCCCTCGATGTCGTCGACCTGCACGACCTTGGCGCCGCGCGTCAGCGCGATCTTGGCCGCCACCGTGGCCTGGCCGTTGAGATGACCGATAATGAGCAAGCGCATGGACACGAACTCCGGAACTATTCTGGTTCATGGACCCGCAAGGCGGGTCCGGACGGAAAGGGGTTTAGCTGCGGTCGACCTTGACGATTTCCGTCATGGTCACGCCGAGGCGGTCGTCGACGACGACGACCTCGCCGCGCGCGACGAGCCGGTTGTTGACGTAGATGTCGATGGCCTCGCCGACCTTGCGATCGAGCTCGACCACCGCGCCGCGACCGAGCTTCAGGAGCTGGCTCACCTGCATGGTCGCCTTGCCGAGCACGGCCGAGACCTGCACGGGGATGTCGTAGACCGCTTCGAGCTCCTTGGCGCTCCGCGGGGACTTGGCGTCTTCCCCTTCCTGCTCCGGCTGCGGGGCGACTTCGTTGAGCTCGAGATTCTCGTCTGCCATAACGGACTCCTATTTTCGGTCGGCATCCGGCGCGCCGGATCCGCCCTCGACAAAACGTTGGATCGCACCTTCGATTTCGCGCCACAGCGCGCCGGTATCGCGGTCGGCGCCGCCGTCGGCCCACTCGATCCGCGCATCGCCGGGCTTGAGCGCGTTGTCGGCCAGCAGGATGACGCGGCCGGAGAAGGCTGCGGCGCCGGAAAGCTGGTCGATGCGCTGGCGCACCTCGTCGAGCAGTTCGTCCGACACACGGACGACAAGGCGCGGCTCGTCGTGCAGCCGCGCCAGGCAATCGGTGATCAGCGCCTCGATCTCGGCCATCGCCTCGCGCTTGCCCAGCGCGGGAAGGAGCTTGCGGACGATCTCCGACGCGGCCGTCACAGCCTCGCGCGTGCGGCTCTCGTGGGTCTTGGCGGCTTCGGCCATCACCGCGCCGAGCTGCGTGCCGACGGCGCTGAGCACCTCGGCGATCTTGCGTCCGATTTCCTGTTCCGCCATCGCACGGCCGGCCGCGACGCCTTCGGCATGCGCGGACGCCTTTGCCGCCTCGACCTCGGCCCCGGTGTAGCGCCGCGTATCGGCGCGCGGGGAGGCGGGGCGCGCGGCGAGCGGATCGCCGCCGGCGTCGAAATCGGTATCGAACAGGAACTTGCTGATCGCTGCCATGCCGGGCGCCCTAGTAGATCAGCTCGTCGTCGCCGCCGCGCTTGTCGGCGATGATGATCTCGTCCTTGGCGGCGAGGTCCTTGGCGACCGTGACCATGTGCATCTGCGCCTCGTCGACGTCGCGCAGGCGCACCGGCCCCATCGCTTCCATTTCTTCCTTGAGTAGCTTGCCGGCGCGTTCGGACATGTTCGAGAAGAACAGGTCGCGCAGCGGTTCGGACGCGCCCTTGAGGGCGATGCCCAGCTTCTTCTTGTCGACGGCGCGCAGCAGCGTCTGGACCGCGCCGGGGTCGAGGCGGCCGAGGTCCTCGAACGTGAACATCAGCGCCTTGATCTTCTCCGCCGAATCGCGGTTGCGCTCCTCGAGGGCCGTGATGAAGCGGCTCTCGCTTGCGCGATCGAGATTGTTGAAGATGTCGGCCATCATCTCGTGCGCGTCGCGGCGGCTGGTGCGGGCGAGGTTGCTCATGAACTCGGTGCGCAGCGTGCGCTCCACGTCGTCCAGCACTTCCTTCTGCACCGCCTCCATGCGCAGCATGCGCATGATGACTTCCATGGCGAAGGATTCGGGGAGCTGTGCGAGGACGCGCGCGGCGTGTTCGGGCTTGATCTTGGAGAGCACGACGGCGACGGTCTGCGGGTACTCGTTCTTCAGATAGTTCGCCAGCACGGCCTCGTTGACGTTGCCGAGCTTGTCCCACATGGTGCGGCCGGCGGGGCCGCGGATCTCCTCCATGATGGTGTCGACGCGGTCCTTGGCGAGGACCTTCTGCAAAAGGCGCTCGGTCGAGTCGTAGCTGCCGACGAGGGAGCCGGTGGCCGAGATCTGGTCGGCGAAGTCGACCATCAGGCGCTCGATGACGCCTGAATCGACGCTGCCCAGATTGGCCATGGTCTGGGAGATCTCCTTGATCTCCTCGTCGTCCATCAGGGCGAAGAGCTTCGCGGCGTGCTCCTCGCCGAGAGCCAGCATCATGACGGCGGCGCGTTCGGGGCCGCTCAGGCCGCTTATGTCGCTTTTCAGTCGCATGGGCGTTTACGTCAGGTTTCCTGGTACATCCACGAGCGCATGATCGCGACGGCTTCCTCGGGATGCTTCTCGACGATCTCGCCGATCTTCTTGATCGACGACGCCTTCACGCGTCCCTCGACCTGGGCAAGATCGATCATCTGGTCGGCCGTCGGCCCACCGGCTCCGCCGGGCATCAGCTCCTGGCCGGCGGGCGGTGCCAGCGCCGCGGTGGCGGCGGGGGCGGGAAGCTGCGGGGCGGGGGCGGGCGGCGGGGTGGTCGCCGCTTTGTAGAAGCCGCTGGCGATGGGGCGGAGGAAGAAGAGGACAGTCAGCAGGCCGAGAAGGACCGAGACGACGATCCAGGCGATCTGGAAGTAGTCATTGCGCGTCAGGCCCAGGAACGGCGCGGTGTCGGTTCCCGCATCGGGCGTCTCGACGCCGGCGAAGGCGAGGTTCGCCAGCTCCAGCGTGTCGCCACGCTGCTGGTTGAAGCCGATCGCGGACTTCGCAAGGGCGGTAAGGCGTTCGAGGTCCTCGGCCGAGCGGGCCGCGTAGCTGCGCGTGCCGTCCGATCCGACGGTGGTGACGCCGTCGACGAGGACGGCGACCGAAAGGCGGCGCACGGCGCCCGCCTCGCGGACATGGCTGCGGACCGTCTTGGTGATCTCGTAGTTGACGGTTTCCTCGGACCGGGTCGAGCGGTTGGTGTTCTGGCCCTGCTGGCCGCCGGTGTCGCCGTCGGGCATGTTGGCCGCGACCGAGACGGGGGCGTTCGCGCTGGCTTCCTTGGCGTCGCTGCTTTCGGAGACGGTCTGCGTCGAGCGCACGACCTGGCCATCGGGGTCATAGCTCTCGGTATTGGTCACGATGCGGTCGAAATCCATCTCCGCCGTCACCTCCGCGCGGACCTTGCCGGGTCCGGTGGAGCGTTCGAGCAATTCCTCGATGGTGCGCGCCAGCTTCTGCTCGTAGCCGCGGCGCATCTCCTCGGCGTTTGACGCGTTGGTCGTGGCGTTGTCCTCGCCCTCGGCCTGGCCGCGCGCCAGGAGGTTGCCGCGATCGTCGATGATCGAGACGCGGGTCGGCTTGAGGCCGGCAACGCTGGAGGCAATGAGGTGCTGTATCGCGGCGACCTGGGCGCGGGGCAGGCGGCCGGCTTCACGCAGGCGCAGGACCACCGAGGCGGTCGGCTCCTGCCGTTCGCGGCTGAACAGGTCGCGGCGGGGTATGACGAGATGCACGCGCGCGGCTGCGACCGGTCCGAGCGATCCGATCGTCCGTGACAGCTCGCCTTCCAGCGCGCGAACGTGGTTGAGGGTCTGGACGAAGTTCGTGGCGCCGAGGGCCTCGCCGCGATCGAAGATCTCGTAGCCGATCGTGCCGCCGCGCGGGACGCCCTGCTCGGCGAAGCTCATGCGCAGCCGAAGAGCCTTGTCGGCGGGGACGTAGATCTGGCTGCCGCCGGCCCGCAGCTCGAACGGAACGTTCTGCGCCTCGAGCTTGGTGATGATCTGGCCGGAGTCCTGGGCGGAGAGGTCGCTGAACAGCAGGCCCATCGCCGGCTGGTTGATCCGCGAGCCCAGATAGGCGAACGCCGCGATGAGGCCGGCCGTGACGATGCCGACGACCCCGAGCTTCACGGGGCCCAGACGACGCAAAGTTTCGAGAAGACTGCCCACGCACACCCTCCAGCTCAGCATCGGCAGTTTTTGCCGAGCGGCTACTCGTAGGGTGACGCTAAGGCTGTTGCGGTGAAGAGAGCGTTAAAAGGGAGGCAAATCTTGCCGGGTACCGGCAATTTTTTCCTCTCGTGTCGGTTGTCGCCCTGTGCGGCGGCTTGTCAGGTCTCCGTGACCGGTCCGCGATAGTCCTGCAGCCGCGTCGCGCGCAGGCCGGGAAGGCCATGCCGCTCGATCAGTCGCTGCCACGACAGGAACTCCTCGACCGACAGGTGATAGCGCTTGCAGGCATCCTCGAGCGTGAGGAGCCCGGCGCGCACCGCGCCGACGACGGCGGCCTTGCGCCGGATCACCCACCGCTTGGTGTTGGGCGGCGGCAAATGGTCGAGCGAGCGGGGGGCAGATTCACCGTTACCGGGAGCCTGCTGCGTCGCCTGCGACTCGCGTGGTTGGGCGTGCTCGGTCATGGTCGAAATTCTAGGGGTCCCGACTTAAGAAAAGGCTAAACGTGCAAGGCATTTACCGGGAATGCCGCCCGTTAGGATTTGGCCTCAAAAAACCGCACCAAATCATGGTCGGCGAGGGCCCGGATTTACGGTCAGGCTGGCCTCGTCATCGGCGCCTTAACGCTTGAGGTCCCGGACCACCTGGGTCATCTCGTCGACGGTCCTGACGACCTGCGCGGCGGTGTCGTAGGCGCGTTGCGTGATGATCATGCGCGTGAAGCCCTCGGCGATGTCGAAATTGGCGCCTTCCACCGCACCGGCCACGATCTGGATGTTCTGGTCGCCGGCCTGGTTCAGGGTGGGCGCCCCGGAGCGGTCCGTGACGCGGAACATGGTCCCCGATTCCGCGGTCAGGGCGGACGGGTTCATGAAGGTTGCGACCGGGACCTTGTAGAGGGCGCGGACAGCGCCGTTCGTGTAGCGCGCGTTGACGCGCCCGTCGGTCATGATCTCGTACGCGACGAACTCGCCGCGCTCGATGCCGTCCTGGATGTAGCCGCCGACGGAGAAGAACGAGCCGACCTGGTTGACCTGTGAGACGTCGAGGGCGAAGCCGGCGATGTTGATCGTGCTTGGCGATGTCAGGTTGCCGCGCCCGTCGAAGGTCATCGAGATGGGCCCGCCGACCGGCGCGCCGCTTTCAAGGTCGGTGGGCTGCAACGTCCAGTCGTTCGGGCCGTTCTTGGTCCAGTTCAGCATCAGCGAATGGCGATCGCCGGCTGCATCGAAGTAGAAGATCTGCGTCGCGGCGGTGTTCTCGGTGACCGGCAGGGTGGCGATCAGCTCCGCATTGCTCGTGAGCTGCCCGGGAAACGCGTCGTCGGTCGTGGCAGGGATCGGCTGCAGGTTGCCGAGGCTTTCGTTCGTGACCTCGCCGTTCTCCAGGCGCCAGCCCATCAGATACAGTCCGGTTTCGTTGCCGAGATAGCCGACGGAGCTGTCCCTCGTGCCGCGGATCGAGATGAGATTTCCGTCGCGCGAATAGCGGAAATCGTCGCCGGTCGAGCCGCCCCCGAACCCGCCAAAGACGAACATTCCGGGACCGCTGATCGCAACGTCGAAGGCCCGGTTGGTGATCTGGAGCGAGCCCTGGACGTCCATGATCGTGCGAGTCATCGCGCGCACGCCGCCCGGCTGGGAGCCCCTGACGTCGATGCCGCCGAGGAGCGTGGCGAACTCCGTTTCCACCTTGCGATAGCCGGGCGTGCGGCTGTTCGCCATGTTGTTCGAGATGGCGCCGAACGATTCGGAAGCGGCCACGAGGCCGCCGACGCCGATGCTGAACGCTCCTATCAGGCTCATATTCGATCTCTTCCTTGCGCGCCGGCGGCGGGACGGGCGTCGGCCCGCCCGCCGCTTCAGCGGACGCGATCAGCGCTTGATGCGGAGCAGCTCGTCGAGCATCTCGTCCGCGGTCGTGATCGTCTTGGCCGACGCGGAGTAAGCGCGCTGTGTGACGATCATGGCCGTGAACTCCTCCGACAGGTCGACGTTCGAGCCTTCCAGGGCGCCCGGCTCGATGCGGCCCGCGCCGCCCGTATTTGCCTCGCGCAGGTTGAACTCGCCCGACGCGTCCGTCTGCGCATAGGCGTTGCCGTTGCGCGCCTCGAGGCGCGCCGGGTTGGCGAAGGTCGACACCGGCAGCTTCCAGATCTTCTGGGTGGCGCCGTTGCTGAACGAGGCGATGACAAAGCCGTCGGCGTCGATCGACACGCCCGTGCGCAGGCCGACCTCGGCGCCGTCCTGGTTGACGAAGGCGACGTTGTTGGGCGAGGCGAACTGCGTGACGCCATCGGTGCGGCCGGTGCCGAGCGCGCCTTCCGTGCCGAAGTCGAACGTGATCGCGCTCGCCGCCGCACCATTCGCCCAGGTGATCGGCAGTTCCCTCGATGCCAGGTTGGCACCAAGGCTGCCGGCGGTGCGGAAGTCGATGGCGTTCAGGCTGCCGTCGCCATTGAAGGTCATCGAGCCGAAGCCCAGCAGACCGCCGTTGCCGATCGCGCCGGTGATGTCTGCGGGATTCTCCGCGCTGATCGAGTAACCCCACTGGTTGGCGGCGCCAGCGAGCTTGACGAAGCTGATGTCAACGTTGTGCGCGGTGCCCAACGCGTCGAACACCTTGAGGGCGCGACGGAAGTGCGGCGTCACCGTGCCGTCGGCGAGGTCTTCGGCGGCCTGGTTGCCGGCACCGGCCGGGCTGGTCATGAAGGTGGCGAGGTTCCAGCCGGGTACGGCGGTGGCCTGCTGCGAGTCCAGGTTGGCGCCGATCTCGATGTTCGTGGTGTCGACGGCGACGCCGTTCAGCGTGCTGACCGACACGGTCTGCGTGGTATTGACGTCGATGATGTTGCCCTGCTGGTCGAGCGCCCAGCCCTGCAGGAAGTAGCCCGCCGAGTTCACCAGGCGACCCTGGTTGTCTTCGGCGAACGAGCCGGAGCGGGTGTAGAGCAGCTCGCCGGTCGCGTTGTCCGCGGACTTCACGACGAAGAAGCCGTTGCCGAGGATAGCGACGTCCGTGGCGCGCGTGCTGGTTTGCAGCACGCCCTGCTGATCGACCAGCGCGCGCGGCGAGGCGCGCACGCCGCCCGGGAAGTAGGTACTGGTGCTGCTTGCGCCGGTCACCAGCGTCGCGAACTGTGCCGTCGACCGCTTGTAGGCGATCGTGTTCACGTTCGAGATATTGTCCGAGATCGTGCCGAGGGACTGCGACTGCGCGCGCAGGCCCGACACGCCCGAGAGCAATGCACCGTAAAGACTCATGTTCCTGTCTCCTGTGACCGACGTAGGGTGATTGGTTGGGACGTCATTCTGACGAAGGGTTCAGATTCGAAGATCGAGGCGGCCCGACGAGCCTGCGCCCGCCGAGTAGGCCTGCATTTGCGCGCTGTTCATCTCGGCTGCCGGCTCGTCGCGACGGTGCTGGCCGGCCGTGTCGTGCTGCGAGCCGTCGCGGTTTTCGCCGCGGAGGTTGAAGGACAGGCTGCCTGAGTCGGCACGCAGCCCGGCATCCTGCAGGGCGCGCTCCAGATCGCGCGCGTCGCGCTGCAGCAGGTCGACTGTCTGGGCCCGGTCGGCGGCAAACACCGCCTGGACGCGGCCGTCGGGGCCGAATTCGAGCTTCACGTCGATGCGACCGAGCTCGGCCGGCGAGAGGCGGATGCTGATGCGATCGTTGCCGTCGATGGCAGCCTGTGCCACGTGCGCGACGATCTGCGTGACGACCGGATGGAAATTCGGGCGCGCATTGCGCGCGGCGGCGTGTGCAGTGGCCGCGTCGGTCACGCCGTGACGCGGCGTTGCTGCATCGACTTGGCCGACCTGGTCGGTGCGCGAAGCCGGCGTGCCGGCCTCGGCTGATTTGGGCGCGTCGGCGGCAAGCGCAGCCTTCGCGTTCGCTTCCGCGTCGTTCGTGCCGGCAGCGGCGAGTTGGGCGAGGCGCTCCGCGGCATTCGCCTGCTCGGGCGTCTGTTGCGCGGCGGCCTGCGCGGCGATGCTCAAGCCGGGAGCGACGGCGCCGAACGGCCGCGACGGGGCGTCGGGCTTCGCGGGCTCGGCAGGCTTGGCATCGAGCGGAAGGTCCTTCGCGAGCGGATCGGCCGGCAGGGCAGGGCGCTCGACGATATCCTTCGCCGCGGCGGGCCGGTCCGTGGCGGCCGGGTTCGCGGCGGGGCGAACGAGCGCAACGATCTGGGCCTCGTCAGGCGATTCAGCCGAGGCTTGCGGTGCTGCGGGCGCGGCCGCACCCGCGTTCGCGGCGGGCGGCTGGGCGTTGGCTTGCGCTACGGGCGTCGTCGGGTCGGCGGGCTTGCGCGGATCCTTCGAGAGTGCGTCCGACGTGGACGAAGCGGCCTGAACCGCGGCGGCCGTCGCGACCGGGGCAGTCTCAGGCTTCGTATCCGTTGGCGCAACACTGTCCGTTGCCGGCGTCGTCTTCGCCGGGGTCTTCGGTGCCGCGTTCGGCTTCACGGGTGCCGGTTCAGGGGCTTGCGCCGACGCGGCGGCGAGCGTGCCCGCGAAATCCGCCTGCGGAGCGGGCTTCCCGGCGGACGCCTGCTGGACCGGGGTGGCGGCGCCGTCAACCGGTGCCGAAGCAGCCTGTGTCGGCGGTGTTGCCTGCGGGGCGCCGGTCTGCGGCGCCGGCTGGACGGGCTTCGCGGATGCGTCCGCGGCGGGCGTGGCTACCGGCGGCGGTGGCGCCACAGGCGGTGCCGCCGGCGCTACGACCTGCGCATCGGGTGTCGTTGCATCGGCCGGCTTGTTGTCGGCGTTCTGCACCGGCTTGTCGGCGGACGCCGGCTGTGTCGGTTCGGCCGGCGGCTCGGAATGCGGCGCGGCGTTCGCTTCGGCGGGGTCGCGCGGCTCGGATACGGGCTCGGATTTGGGCGCGGACTCATCCGCTTTCGCCGCAGGCTTGTCGCGCTCGGGTGCGCGCGGTGCCGCGGGCTTCTCGCTGACGACGTCGCGCGGCTTCTCCCTCGGCTCGTCGGCCGAGCGATCGAGCATCGCGGCGAAGTCCGAATTCTCGGGCCGGGTCTTGTGCGAGGCGGGCTCGGAGCCGGACTCGCGGTGCGCCGGGAATTCTGTGAAGCGGATGTCCATGAAGCCTGTCATGAGCACGGTTGTCCGCCACCAAGAGAGCAAGCCGCGGGCCAGATCGCCGGGACATCCGTAAGACACTGCGCTGCCTGCATTTTCGCTGGCAGGTGCCGGAAGCGATGCCGCCCGGGGGCGGTCAGGTCTGCCATCCCGCGGCAGTTCGTGCCGCATGTCGGCGGCAGTTTGTGCCTGATCGATGTGGGCGCTGTGCTCGGCAGGATCTGCCGTTAAGGAGAAAATTTTGCCGGCCCGAAGCGGCAGATTTTTCCGATGCGCAGCTTTTGCCTAATGCCGGTTAACTCTACCAGGCAAAAAACTCCTGCGATGCCAGTGCGGCCCGCGCGCGCGACGCGATGGCATGTCGGTTGCTCTTCTGAAGGCGGGTCAGTGCGCTTTGCAGAAGCGGGGATGCATTGGCCTGCGGACAAGAATTGTCCGCTTTCCACTCTAGAAATCGGAGACAGTAAAATGGCCAATTCAGTCAACACGAACGTTGGTGCGTTGCTCGCGCTGCGCAACCTCAACATCACCAACGAAGGCCTCGCGAAGACCCAGGACCGCGTTTCGACCGGTCTTAAGGTCATCGGTGCGAAGGACGACGCCTCGAGCTTCGCCATCGCGCAGGGCATCCGCGCCGACCTCAAGGCGTATCAGGCTGTCGAGCAGGGTCTTGCCAACGGTAAGGGCATCGGCGACGTCGCGATCGCTGGCGCCACCCAGATCTCCAATCTTCTGACCGACATGAAGAAGAAGGCGATCGAGGGCATGAACGCCGGTAACACGGCCAGCCAGCAGTCGATTCTGGCCGCCGACTTCGCCGCCATGAAGTCGCAGTTCGACACGTTCGTGTCGAACGCTTCGTACAACGGCAAGAACCTGCTGACGTCGGGTGCGACGGACGCGACGGTCATCTCGACCATCTCGGGCGGCACCCTGACGATCTCGAATCAGAGCGCGATCGGCTCTCTGACCTTCGGTGCCCTGAGCGACACTTCGGCCGCCGTCTCGGCGCTGGCCGACGTGAACGCCGCGATCACCGCGGTCGGTACGGCCCTCGGCGACCTGGGCGCGGACGTGAACTCGCTGAAGTTCCAGCAGGACTTCAACAAGCAGGTCAGCGACGCGGTCACCGAAGGTCTGGGCAGCATCGTCGATGCGGACCTGGCCGAGGAGAGCGCGAAGTTGCAGGCCCTGCAGGTCAAGCAGCAGCTCGGCGTGCAGGCCCTCAGCATCGCCAACAGCTCGCCGCAGATCCTGCTCTCGCTGTTCCAGTAAGAACCACTGGTCCCGCGACCCCGGGCGGCTCCGCCGCCCGGGGTTTCTTTTTGAGCGGGGAGGCGCGTAAATCGCGCCGCAACGTACGGTGGATTTGCGGTCAACCCTTTCTTAAGTCTGCCCACCTATTGTTCGCGACACCATCGAGGCCAACTCGTCGCATGTCGCTAAAAATCGACTTAAAGCCCGGCGAAAAGTTCATCGTCAACGGCGCGGTCCTCAGGGCCGGCAAACGCCGCGTCTCGCTGATCCTGGAAAACGAGGCCATGCTGCTTCGCAGCAAGGACATCATGCAGGAAGCGGACGCCAATACGCCGGCGCGCCGGATCTATTTCACCTTGATGCTGCTCTACATATCGGGCGGCGATGCCGAGGCACGCCAGCGCTTCGACGGATTCCTCAACGACTTCCTCGGCGTGACGTCGCTGCGTGAAGTCCGCTCCGCGCTGCTGGAAATCCTGCGCCATGTCGAGAACGGCAAGATCTATCTCGCGATGAAGACCTGCAAATGGCTCATCGACGTTGAGGACAAGCTCCTCAAGATCGCAACTAACAGAAAGAACGGCGACGCAAACGCCTCGGCCGCCATCCAGGAGTCTCTATGAACGGTTACGCCGCCTACGGCCGGGTCCAGAACACGACGGAAGACCCGCGCCGGATCGAGTTCCGCCTCCTGTCGCAGGTGACGGCCGCGCTGCGCACCGCGAAGTCGCGGCCGGACGACCGGCCGAAGTTCTACAATGCGCTGGTCTGGAACAAGAAGGTCTGGGACGCTTTCATGGTCGACCTGGTCGACGACCGCAACAAGCTGCCGAAGGACATCCAGCAGTCCCTGATCAAGCTCGGCGCCTGGGTGTCTAAGCAGACCTTCGCCGTCATGGACGGCAAGGCGAACATCGATGCCCTGATCGAGGTCAACGCCAACATCATGGACGGCCTGAAGTAGGCCGTCGTCCGCCGCGCTGCCGCGCGGCAGTTCCCCTCAGCTCCTGCTGCACCACCCGCGCCACATCGCGCGGTAGGCATTCTCGACATCGCGGGCGAAAGCGGGCCCGTCGCAGAGCGGCGAGGTGGCCATGCGCGCACGCAGGCCCGCGCGCACCTCGACCAGCGGAGCGGGGTCGGCCGCGAAGCCGGCGGCGCGAGCCACGTACTCCTCGACATCCGCCGCGACGAAGTCGGACAGGCCGACCTGCTTCAGCAGGCTGACGCCGACGCGAGAGGCGTGACGGCCGCCGGCAAGCGTGAGCGCCGGTACGCCCATCCACATCGCCTCGCATGTCGTCGTCGTGCCGTTGTAGGGGAAGGGATCGAGCGCCAGGTCGACTTTGCCGTAGAGCAGGAGGTGCTCGGCGGGGTTCCGGACCCAGCCGACCAGCTCGACACGCGCCGGGTCGACGCCGTGGCGTGAAAAGGCCTGCTGGACGCGCTCGCAGGTGGTCGCATCCGCGAGGGCGCGCGATTTGAGCAGCAACCGCGCCGTCGGTGCGCGGGCGAGGATCTCCGCCCACACTTCGATCACCCGCGCGTTGATCTTCGGCAGGTTGTTGAAGGAGCCGAAGGTGAACGGGGCGCCGCCCAGCACCGGCAGAGCCCCGGGCTCCGGGGCATCGTCCGGCGCGCGGTAGCAAAGGAACGTGTTGGGCAGCCGCACCAGCGATTCCGTGTGGTGGCTGTCTGTGGCTCCGGGCGGATCGGCAAAACTGTCGGTCAGGCGGTAGTCGATCGTGCCGAGGCCCGTCGTGCAGGGATAGCCGAGCCACGACACCTGGACGGGCGCGATCCGTTGCGAGAATGCCAGCAGGCGGTTGTTGCCCGTATGGCCGGTCAGGTCGACGACGATGTCGATCTGGTCGGTGAGGACGCGCTCGATGAAGGCGCTCTCGAGCATTTTCGAGGTGTCATGCCACTGCGCGGCATGGCTCCTGATCCGCTGCGTGACGGCATCGGGGTGGTGGACGTCCGAATAGCAATGCACCTCGACCGCCTTCGGGTCGTGCGCGGCGATCAAGGGTTCGAAGAAAAAAGCGCAGGAATGGCGCTTGAAATCGGGCGAGACGTAGCCGATCCGCAACGGCCGGTCGAGGGTGCGCGGATTGGCGAAGTCGCGCTTCTCCGGCGGCCGCAGGGCCAGACCGAAGCCGATATGCTCCGAGAGCAGCTCGGCGCCCTTCACATCCGGCTTGTAGTTGAGGCCGAACAGGTAGTTGCTGCGCGCGCGCCCGTAGTTTGGATCGCGCTTGAAGGCGGCGCGGCAATCGGCGAGCCCTTCCTCGATCCTGCCAACCTCGAGCAGTGCCAGGCCGCGGTAGTTACGCCCCTTCGGGCTTTCCGGCTCGCGCTCCAGCGCACGCTCGAAGTACGCCAGCGCCTCGCCGAGCTGGTCGACCTGGCGAAGACAGGCGCCGAGGTTGAGCAGCCCTTCCACGAAGTTCGGGTCGTGCTCGATGCTCTTGCGGAAATGAGGGAGGGCGTCCAGAAAGCGGCCGGCCTCGAACAGCGCCACGCCGATGTTGTTGTAGGCCTGCGGGTAACCCGGACGCAGCACCAGCGCCCGCTGGTAGCAGGCGATGCTTTCATCGAAGCGATGAAGGGCACGCAGAGCGTTGCCGAGATTGTTATGGGCGTCGGCGGAATTCGGGTCGCACGCGACGGCCCGCTCGAGGGCTACGCGCGCCTCTTCCGGGCGAAGTTGGTCGCAGCGCAGGATGCCGAGATTGTTCCAGCCGGCGGCGTTGTTGGGGTGCTGCTCCGTGACGATCCGGTAGCAGTCCTCCGCTGCGGCGAAGTCGCCGCTCTCGCGCAGGAGGTTGCCGAGATTGAGGCAGGATTCCGGTGCATTCGGGTCAAGGGTCAGGACGCGCTCGAACTGGCGCCGCGCTTCGGTGACGTTGCCCTGCGCCTTCAGGACCGTGCCGAGGTTATTGCCGGCGATGATCAGCGACGGCTTGATGCCGATCGCCCGGCGATAGCTGGCCTCGGCGTCGGCGAGGCGCCCCAGCGCCTGGTAGGCGGTGCCGAGGTTGTTGTGTGCCTCGGCAAGTTCGGGCAGCAGCTTGACCGCCCGCTCGATGAGCTCGACCGCGCGTTCGTTCTTGCCGGCGCGATGGCAGATCTCGCCGAGCAGATGCAGGGCATAGGGCTGGTCCGGATCCAGCGCCAGGACTTGCGTATAGCTGTCGAGGGCTTCGGCCAGCCGGCCGGCCTTGTGCTGAGCCAGGCCACGGGCCAAGACCGTCGCAACCCGATCGGCTGCGGCGCCTTCGGCGGCGGGACGTGGCGAAGCGCTCATGCGCGCCAAGCTAGCCAAGCCCCTGTAACAATCTCTTAATGCTGTTTGTCAGAAGGGCCTATTCGGCCGCTGCAGTCCCGAGGCTGCCGGACAGGTGGCGGGCCGCCGCCGCAACGCCGTCCCTTGCGGAGCCATGCTCGGTCGTCCGGACCAAACGGAGAGAGTTGTACCAGCGGGAGGCGGACTTGCGATGCGGCCAGTACCAGAGGGCGTTCTGGGTGACCAGGACGTGGGCGGGGACACCCATGGCGCCGGCTAGGTGGGCGTTGAGGTTCGAGACGGTGACGACGTGGTCGAGTGCGGCGATCTGGGCGGCGAGGCCGTCGAGATCGGTCCAGTTGTTGAAGCTGTCGTCGCGGTGGATGCCGACGCGGAAGCGCTGGACCACGCGCTCGATCTCGTCGCGTGTGTCGCCGTACTGGATCGAGATGAAGGTCGCCGTGGGCAAGGCCTGGAACAGCGGTGCGAAGTCCTCCAGCGCCAGCGACTTGCGGCGATGGGACGTGCTCTTGGATTGCCACGCAATGCCGACCACGGGACCGGGCCCGTACTTCGCATAGCGCTGCCTGAATACGGCGACGCGTCCCGCGTCCGGCTTCATGTACGCCGTTCCGCCCAGGAAGCTGTCGGCGGAAGGACGGAGGAAGAGGCCGAGGAGGCCAATATTCGCCTGGCAGTCGAAGCGCGCGTCGGCCGGCACCTTGCCCCAGCCGACGACGGTGATGGCCGGGAAGGCGCGCTGCAGCAGTTGCACCAGGCGCTCGTCGACTTCCAGCGTCACCTGCGCGCCGGCTGCGAGCAAGTCGGGCAGCATCGTCGCGAGCAGAACGACATCGCCGATGCCTTGTTCACCCCAGACGAGGATGCGGCGGCGATCGAGCGGATCGCCCTGCCACAGCGGCAGGCGATGGCGCTGGCGAAGCGCGGGATTGTCGCCCAGCCGCCAGCGCCATTCGAGCTCGGCCCAGCCTTCGGCCCACGCCTCGGTCAGCAGCAGCGCGCCGCCCAGATTGTTGTGCGCCATGGCGTGCGAGGGATTGCAGGCAATGGCGTTGCGATAGCTCGCGATCGCGGCGTCGAGGTCGCCGCGGTTGCGCAGCAGGTTGCCGAGATTGACATGCGTATCGGCGAAGTCGGGGTTCGCCACAAGAATCGCGCGATACTCGCGCTCGGCCGCGTCGTGATCGCCCTTGTCGGCGAGCAGCGCGGCGAGGTTGCCTCGCGCCTGTGTCAGGGACGGCTGAATCGCGAGGGCCCGTCGATAGCAGGCTTCGGCATCGGCCCATTGCTCCAGGGCCTGATGCGCGGCGCCGAGATTGACCTGCAGCGCTGCATCGCGCGGATGCCGTGTGGCAGCGAGGCCGAGCATCTGGACGGCCTGCTCGTACAGGCCGCCATGCAGGGCGATTTCGCCGAGCAGCCGGCAGGCCTCGGCGTTCTGCGAATCCCTGCGCAGCACATCGAGGCAAAGATCGACGGCGTCGGAAATCTGGCCGGCCTGTCGCGCCTTTGCCGCGCGGCGCAGCAACGGGGCGACCGCGGCGGTCACTGTGGTGCGTCCTGCAGGTTGGCGGCGATCTCTGCCAGCGCGTCAGCCGGCGCGCGGCCCGCCGTCCTGACGAGGCGGAGCGCGTTGTACCAGCGGGAGGCGGATTTGCCGTGCGGCCAGTACCAGAGGGCGTTCTGGGTGATCAGGACGTGGGCGGGGACACCCATGGCGCCGGCGAGGTGGGCGTTGAGGTTCGAGACGGTGACGACGTGGTCGAGTGCGGCGATCTGGGCGGCGAGGCCGTCGAGATCGGTCCAGTTGTCGAAGCTGTCGTCACGGTGGATGCGGACGCGGAAATTCCGGGTGGCCTCAGCGATCTCGTCGCGTGTGTCGCCGTACTGGATCGAGATGAAGGTCGCCGTGGGCAAGGCCTGGAACAGCGGCGCGAAGTCCTCCAGCGACAGCGACTTGCGGCGATAGGCGGGACTGGTGGAGCGCCAGGCGAGTCCGATGACCGGGCCGGGGCCGAGGGCGGCATAGCGCTGCCTGAACGCCGCGATGCGGTCGTCGACAGGCTTGAGATAGGGCTTGCCGGCGCCGACGAAGCTGTCGGCTGCGGGACGGAGGAACAGGCCGAGACGGCCGATATTGGCCTGGCAGTCGAAGCGGTCATCGGCGGGCACCTTGCCCCAGCCGACGACAGCGATCGCCGGGAAGGACCGTTGCAGCAGGCCGACCAGGCGCTCATCGACTTCGAGCGTCACCTGTGCGCCTGCGGCCAGCAGGTCGGGCAGCATCGTCGCGAGGAGGATGACATCGCCGATGCCCTGTTCGCCCCAGACGAGGATGCGGCGTCCGTTGAGAGGATCGCCCTGCCATAGCGGGAGGCGGTGGCGCCCGCGGAGGGCCGGATTATCGCCCAGCCGCCAGCGCCATTCGAACTCGGCCCAACCCTCGGCCCAGGCCTCGGTCAGCAGCAGCGCCGCGCCCAGATTGTTGTGCGCGGCCTCGCATTCCGGATCGAGCGCGATGGCGCGGCGAAAGACGGCGATCGCACCCGCGACGTCGCCGAGCTCGCGCAGCGAGTTGGCATAGTTGACGTGATGATCGGCACGCTCTGGTGCCAGGGCGAGGGCGCGTGCATGCGCTTCCGCCGCAAGCTCCGTGTCGCCGAGTGCCCGCCGCGCGTTGCCGAGATTGCTGAACGCGGTCGCGAAGTCCGGTCGCAGCGATACGGCGCGTTCGAGGACGGCAATCGATTCCTGCAGCCGGTCCAGCCTGAACAACGCGGTGCCGAGATTGTTGAGCGCGTTGGCGTGCGCGGGGTTGAGGAGCAGCGCTCTGCGCAGCGGAATCATCGCCTCCTCGAAGCGGCCCTGCGACATCAGGAGCTCGCCGAGATTGCTGTGCGCATCGACGAAGTCCGGCTTCAGCCGGACCGCCGTCCGATAGCGCTTCATCGCTTCTTCGGCCTTGCCGGCCGCCTTGAGGGCGGCACCGAGCGTGTTGTGCGCCTCGGCGAAGCGGGGCTGGCTCTCCGTCGCGCGGCCGACATAGCGCAGCGCCGTCTCGACGTCGCCGCGGCGAAGCGCAACCTCGCCGACGAGGTGAAGAGCCTGGGCGTTGCGCGGATCGATCTCGATCACCGTGCGGCCGAGGTTCTCCGCCTCGCGGAACTGTCCGGCGGCGTGGCGCGCATAGGCGAGCGCGAGGGCCTCGCGGACCTGGCGTGCGGGTGTCATCGACCGATCCGATGAAGGCGCTTGTGCATTCACGTGGGTGAGGCGCCTCCAGCGAGGCGCGGGCTTAGAGGTAGTTGGTCAGCGATAGGTCGCGTGTCCCGGCGATGAGCCGGAACGAGGCTTCGAGGTTGGTTTCCAGCAGGGTGAGCCGTGTCATCGCGTCCGCCGGGTCGACGTCCTCGACGCTGACGATCTGGTTCGCCAGCACGATCAGGAAGTCCATATGCCGCTTCTCGGTCTGTTCGATCGTGTTCTGGCGCACGCCGAGGATGCCGATCTTCTCCTGGAGCTGGTCGAAGCCGGTGTCGAGATCGTGCATCGCAAGCCGCGCCAGCTCGCGATATCCGGCGTCGTCGGCGATGGTCAGGTCGCTGGTGGCAAGCGCATAGAGCGCGCCCATGATGCTGGCGAAGGCCGGGTCGTCGCCACGCATGCCGTACTCGAGGTCGAATCCGTCATCGATACGGGCGGAAATCTGTCCTCCCGTGAGATCGCCCTGGTAGTAGAAGCCGGGCGTGTTCTCGTCGACCGTGCCGATAAAGCTCACGCTTTCGTTCGCCGCGATGCCCGCTGTCAGGCCGCCGGTCAGGGTGACGCTGTTCGCGCCGACCGACGCGACCGTATAGACCGTGGCATGTCCCGCGAAGCGGACCTGTTGGCCTGCCTGAACGCCATTCGGTGCCGCATCGAGCGGGATCACCGTGCCGCCCGCGGCGACGACGGCGCTCGCCGTGTTCTTGGCGCCGGCGATGTTCGCGTACCGCTCCTGGCCCGATGCCGCACTGTTTGCGAGCGCTGGCGCGGTCGTCGCGACCGTGTCGAGTGGCGTGCCCGTGGCCCCGATCGAGCCGGGATTGATCATCGGCTGGACCGAGAGGCGATAGCCGGAGAAGAGATGGCGGCCATCGACCTCGCTGTTGAGCAGCGTCGTGATCTCCTTGAGCCGGTTCTCGGCCAGCGACTTGAGCGCCGCGCTCGCCGACCCGGTCGCAGTCGCCTCCGCGCCCTGGACCTGCAGGGCGGTGTTGCGCACTTCGACGGCGATGTCGCTGATGCGGTCCAGCACCGCCTGCATCGTGTCCATGCGCGCCTTGGTCATGGCTACCGACTGCTGGTAGGTCTGCACCGACGCCTTGGTGTTGTTGAGGCTGATCGAGGTGCGTGCCTCCGTCCGGAGGCCGCTGTACACGTCCGTCTTCTTGCCGGTCGAGATCTGCACCTGGGTACGCAGCATCTCTGTCTGGATCTCGAGGATCCGGCTGCGGATGATCTGGTTCTGCGTTGCAGTGGCGATGCTGGTCGTCGTCATGGTCTAGCCTCCCGGCGGGCTCGCTCAGGCGATGGAAAGAAGCTGGTCGAACATCTCCTTGACCGCCTGGACCATCTTCGCGTTCGCGGCATAGGAGTTCTGCAACTCGATCATCAGCGCCAGCTCGCGATCGACGTTGACGCCGCTGTCGTTGGCGAGGCGCGTCTGCAGCGATTCGGTGAGGGCCGACTTGTTCATCAGCGCATCCTCGGTGTTCGCGCGCTGGGTTCCCTGGAACGCGACGAACGCGGAGGCATAGCCCGCGAGCGTGAAGCTCGTGCCCAGGCCGGTCGAGCCGGGAAAGGTCTGAACGCTCTCGAACATGTCGACGATGGCGAGCGGCAATGCCGTGTCGCCGGTATTCGGGTTCTGCGTCGCGACCACCGTGCCGTCACGCGTGCGCCACGGGTTGTCCTTGACGACCTGGTTGACGGTGATCCGGTTCGCAAAGCCGGTCGTGTTGGCCGGGTTGAACGTGACGCCCGCGTCGTTGAACAGTTCCAGATCCTCGCCGCTCAGCAGCGTCGTCAGATTGGCGGCCAGCGAGTCGAGCTGGAGCTGCGCCTGCGGCAGGATCGTGTCGCGCAGGTCGAACAGGCCTTTCAGGCGGCCGCCGGTCAGCGAGGTCGTGACGTCGAAGCCGTCGATCATGACGCCGTCGAGGCCGAGGGGATAGGCGTGCTGCGGCGTGAGCTGTGCAACGTTGTTGAAGCTGACCGTGTGGACGGTGATGTCGAGAAGGGCTTGGCCGCCCTTCGTCTGGATCCACACCTCGCCGTTCTGTCGTTCGAAGTAGCTGATGTCGATTTCCTTCGACAGGTCGTTGAGGAACGTATCGCGCCGGTCCTCGAGATCGGCCGTGCTCTGCCCGAGCGAGCGCGCCTGGGCGATCTGACCGTTCAGATCGTCGATTGCGGTCAGCTTTGCGTTGATGTTGTCGACCGAGGTCTTGATCTGGTCCTCGGCCTCCGTGCGCAGCCCCTGGACGCGGTTGGCGACGACGTTCAGGCCGCTGGCGAGGGCCTCGGCGCGAGAGATGACGGTCGTCTGGGTGGTGATCACGTCGGGGTTGGTCGACAGCTGCCGGAACGCATCCGTAAGCTGCCCAAGCTGGTGGGCCACTGTCGTGTTGTCGCCGGGTTTGCCGAAGACCAGCTCGAAGCGGCTCAGGAAGTTGTCGCGCACCTGGTAGGCGGCGGTCTGGGACAGGCCGTCGCGGACCTCTAGCTGCAGCCGCGCATTCACGTTGCGCTCGATGAGGCCGAGGCGCACGCCCTGTCCTTCGCCGCCGACGATCAGCGGCGTCTGCGGGATGGTCTTGCGCGTGTAGCCGACCGTGGTCGCGTTCGCGACGTTGCGCGATACGAGGTCGATGCCGGTCTGCGCGGCGCGCAGGCCGCTGGTCGCGGCGAGGAGTGCGGTTGTCAGGCCACCCATGCGTCAGTCTCCTGTCGGATGCTCAAAGCCGCTGATTGACGGAAATCGAAAGCGGCCGGGAGACTTGCGTGCGCGAGGGCGTTGCGGCCACACCGGCGCGGGAATAGCCGGCGACGGCGTTCTGCTGGGCGCTGGCTGCCTCGACGATCGCACGCATTACGCGCTCGTTGGCCTCGCGCGCCAGCTCGAGCGCCTTCGCGTTGGCGTCGGCGGCGGCGCCGAAGCGGTGCAGCACGTCGGTCAGCTCCTCGCGGACCGCCTTGTCGGCGGCGGACAGCAGCTCCGGGTCCCGCTTCAGGTCGCGCACCAGGCCGGCGTAGAGCCGGGTCAGCCGGGCCTTCTCGTCGTGCAGCGAGGCGATCTCGTCGGTCTTGTAAGCCTCGAGCCGGCGGGTCTCCTCGGTCACCAGCGTGATGAGCCGGCCTGCGACCACGATCAGGTCGCGCAGGCGGGTTGCGCTATCCATTGCTCTTCTCCTGCATGGTGATGATGTGTCGGGCCACCGAATCGGCGATGCCGATGCCACCGGTCCGGGTGATGGCCTTGGCGTATTCGTCCACCTGGAACGAGCGGAACATCCGCTCGCCCGTTCCGCCGCCGAACATGCCGTCGGTCGGCATGGCGTCGAAGACCGGCTGCAGCATCTGCGCGAGGAACATCTGCTCGAACTCGACGCCGAGCTTGCGCGCGTGCTCCGCATTGATGGCCGTGCCGCGGGGCAGGGCGCGCGTCTGGGGGGCGTCCTGCGACAGGCCGGGCAGGGGGGAGAGGGCGCTCATCACAGCACCTCGATTTCGGCCTGGAGGGCGCCGGCGGCCTTGATCGCCTGAAGGATCGCGATCATGTCGCGCGGTCCGATGCCCAGCGCGTTGAGGCCGTTGACCAGTTCCTGCAGCGTGACGCTGGCCGGCAGCACGGCGAGGCGGCGCTGTCCGTTCTCGTCCACCTCGATGTCGGTGCGGTTGACGACGGTCGTCGTTCCGGTCGAGGAGAACGGGTTCGGCTGCGATACCTGCGGCGTCTCGGTGATGCGGATGGTCAGGTTGCCCTGTGCGATCGCGACCGTGCTGATGCGCACGTTCTCGCCCATCACGATGGTGCCCGAGCGCTCGTCGATCACGACCTTGGCAAGCTGGTCGGGCTCGACCAGGAGCTGCTCGATGTCGGTCAGCAGGCCGACGATGTCGCCCTGCCGTTCGCCGGGAACCGACAGCATGACCGTGCCGGGGTCGAGAGGACGGGCGATCGGCGACTTGAGATGCGTGTTCACCGCCTGGGCGATGCGGCGGGCGGTGGTCAGGTCGGGGTTGCGCAGCGAAAGGTTGACCGTAGTCATCGCCGCGAGCCGGTAGCCAAGCTCGCGCTCGATGATGGCGCCGTTGGCGATGCGGCCCGCGGTGGGCGTGCCCTTCGTGACGCTCGCGGCGCCGCCGGCGGCGCTGAAACCGGAAATGGCAACCGGGCCCTGGGCGACCGCGTAGACCTCGCCATCGGCGCCGAGCAGGGGGGTGACCAGGAGGGTGCCGCCGAGCAGGCTCGTCGAATCGCCCAGCGCGCCGGCGGTGACATCGATTCGCGTGCCCTGCCGTCCGAAGCCCGGCAGCGTTGCCGTAACCATCACCGCGGCGACGTTCCGCGTCCGCAGCGTGGCCGCGATGTCGCGGGTGTTGACGCCCAGCCGCTCGAGCATGCCGATCAGGCTCTGCTGGGTGAAGGGCGAGTTGTTGATCGTGTCGCCGGTGCCGTTCAGCCCGATGACCAGACCGTAGCCGATCAGCATGTTCTGCCGGACGCCCTCGAAATCGGCGATGTCCTTGATCCGCGAGCGGGCGGACGCCAGATCGGGTGCCAGGAGAAGCAGCGCGGCGATCGCAAGGCCGCAGAGGCGGGCGATCGAGGCGCGGTGCAGCGGTGTGCTGGGTCGAGTGGCCATGGTCCTTTCCCGGGCGTTCTGCCGTTGGGCGACGTGAAAATCCTGTCCTGCTCCCGAAATGCGAAGCACGTGCCAACCCGTGCCGTTAAAAACGGCTCGTTTTTTCAAGTGGATACGGTAAAACAGCCGCGCCGGGGCCGAGCGTGGCTGGGAAAACTCATCCGCTTTTGAGGAAATTTCTGCCGATGCGAAGGCTTAACCCGATATTAAGGACAAAAAGCGACCCTCCTGCCGTTTTCACGCAGATGCGACCGGCCACGAGGCGCGCCCGATGAAAATTGATCCGACCGGCCCTGCACGCGGTGCGGGGTCCGTCCGGCGATCCGAAAAGACCGGCGGTGCGCGGTCCGGCGAGTTCGCGCGTCATCTGGACTCCCCCACCGGGGGTGCCGGAGTCAGCGGCGGCAATCCGGTCGGCGCGATCAACACGTTCCTGTCGATCCAGGAGGTCGACGATCCGCTGCACGGCCGCGCACGCGCCAAAAAGCGGGCAGAGGACATCCTCGACGAGCTGGACGAGATGCGGGACGGCCTGCTTTCCGGGACACTTGCCCGCGAATCGATCATCCGGCTGGCCAGCCTCGTCCGGATGCGGCGTCCGGAGGTGAATGAGCCCGGTCTTAAAGAGGTACTTGACGAAATCGAACTTCGCGCTGAGGTCGAACTGGCCAAACTCGATGGCCGTATGGGGGATCGCTGATGGATAGAGCGGAGAGGGTAGCAAGATCCACGCGGCCACGCCTTGAAGGGGCGGGGTCCGATTCATATACTCCGGCGCGTTCAGCAACCGAACCGACGACGCCTGACTCCATGTCGTACCCAATGCTACCGCCGGACTATCGGCCGTCCGAGGCCGAACCGTTCATGAACCCCGTGATGCGGGAATACTTCCGCCAGAAGCTGCTGCGCTGGCGCGGCGAGCTCCTTCGCGAATCGTCCGAGACGTTGAGTCACCTGCAGCAGGAAAGCCTGCATGAGGCCGACATCACGGACCGTGCGTCGCTGGAGACCGATCGCTTCACGGAGCTGCGCACGCGCGACCGCGAGCGGAAGCTGATCGCCAAGATCGACGAGGCGCTGCGCCGCATCGAGGACGGCAGCTATGGTTTCTGCGAGGAGACCGCCGAGCCGATCGCGATCAAGCGACTGGAGGCGCGCCCGATCGCGACCCTGAGCATCGAGGCGCAGGAGCGCCACGAGCGGCTCGAACGGACGCAACGCGACGAATAGGCCGAAAAGATCAGGGCCTCGCTCCTCCCGGAGCGAGGCCCTGAGGCTTTCAGGCCCTGGCCCGCGTCAGAACGGGAACAGGATGTCGTAGATCTGCTGGCCCCAGCGCGGCTGCTGCATGTCCGTGATCTGGCCGCGGCCGCCATAGGCGATCCGCGCCTCGGCGATCCGGTCGTAGGGGATCTCATTGTTGGAGGCGATGTCCTGCGAGCGGATGACGCCGGCGATCTGCAGGACCCGCGTCTCGAAATTGACGCGCACCTCCTGGGTGCCCTGAACGACGAGGTTGCCATTCGGCAGGACCTGCGTGACGACGGCGGCCACGCGCAGCGCCACGGTATCGTTGCGCGTGATCTGGCCGGTGCCGGTGCTGTTTGACGTGCTGCCGAGATTGATCAGGTTGGTCGGGTCGAGGGTGGCGTTGTTGTTGCCGGGCAGGCGCTCCCACAGCTTGCGCTCGTAGCCCAGCAGGTTGGACGTGTCCGCGGATTCGGAATTGTTGCGGGTCCGCGTCGTGCTGTTCGACAGGCTGGCGGTGTCGGCGATGTTGATCGTGACGGTCAGGATGTCGCCGATCTGGTTGGCGCGCTGGTCCTTGAAGAAGGCGCGTGCGCCAGGCCGCCACAGCGAGTTCGCCTGGCGCTCCAGCGGCATCGGCGTCGGCATCGGCATCGTCACGGTCGGCTGCGCGCTGGCCGGGTTCTGGATCTTGGACAGCGGCGGTTCCGAGCCGACCTGGGACAGGCGCGTGACGGTGTTGCAGGCACTGAGCGATGTCGCCGCGAGCAGGGCGGCGGCCAGGCGCAGGGCCGGGAAGGTGGGGCGAAGCGTCATGGTCGGTCCTCAGTTCACGGCGACGTGTCTGCCGGTATGGATGGTGACGTGGTCGGGCCCGGTCACGATGGCGTCGATCGTCTTCCTGCTCTGCAGGTTGACGATGCGGATGGTGTCGCCCATGGCCCCGTCCTCGCTTGCGCGGCCTTGCGCAGTCAGCGTCAGATTGCCGGTGTTGAGCGTGACGGTGACCGTGCTGTTGCGCGCGACGACGACCGGCGGGCGCGTGTCGTTCTCGCGCACCGGCTCGTGCGCGCGCAGCCGGAAGCGCGGGGTCGTGCCGATCAGCCGCTGCGGGTCGACGAGGATGTCGCGGGCGGCCCTGTCCTCGCGGATACGGACCATTTCGATGTCGTCCTTGCGGATGATTTCGCCCGCGCCGATGGCGCGGCGCGGCATCGGCACGGCGACCGTCGTGTGCACCTTGCCCGACACGGCGAGGCGCTGCGCCCCGGCGTCGCTGCCCCCGGCAAGCACCAACGCCGAGAAGCGTCCGCTCTGGCGGTCGAAGGACAGGTTGCGGATCTCGATGGCGTCCGAGGCGTCGAGCGGGACCGCCATTTCGATCGAGCGGCCGACGACGTCGACCTCGGAGTCGCGGCGCATGCCTTCGGCCTTCAGAGCCTCGGCGAGGCGCTCGACGATTTCCTGCTTCTGGATGACGCGGCCCGCGCGCTCGACCACGACGCGGTCGAAGCGGCTCTGCGGCCGCCAGTCGATACGGTAGGCGCGCGCGATCTCGGCCAGCGTCGCGACGTCGAAAGTGATGCGGCGTCCCGGCGAGGGCGCGTGGGCGATGGCGATGTCGGCGCCCATGCCCACGTCCTCGAACAGGTCGCCGATGCGGATCAGGCTGTCGTCGACCGTGGACTGCGGGCGCAATGTCGCGGCATCGACCGGTGTCGCGAGGGCTGCGGCGGCGACGAGCGCCGCGAGTGCGATGGACTTCATCGTGAGGCTCCTAGCGCAGCTGGTTCAGCGAGCCGAGCATTTCGTCCGAGGCCTGGATGACCTTGGAGTTCATTTCGTAGGCGCGCTGCGCGGTGATCAGGTTGGTGACCTCGGCGACCGTGTTGACGTTCGAGGTCTCGAGGAAGCCCTGCAGGACCGTGCCGATGCCGGCCTTGCCCGCGGTGCCGGTGACCGGCTCGCCAGAGGCGGTCGTCTGCGTGAACAGGTTGCCACCCAGGGCCTGCAGGCCGGCGTCGTTGGCGAAGGTCGCGAGTTCGAACTGGCCCACGCGCTGCGGGTCGGACTGGCCGCTCTTCTTGACCAGCACCTCGCCCGTGGAATTGATGGTGACGTCGACCGCGTCCTTGGGGATCGTGCCGCCACCCTTCACCGTGTAGCCGTCGGCGGTGACGATCTTGCCGTCGGCGCTGAGCTGGAACGAGCCGGCCCGGGTGTATCCGGTCTCGCCGCTGGGCAGCTCCACCTGGAAGAAGCCTTTGCCCTGCATGGCGAGGTCGAGCGTATTCCCCGTCGTCGTCAGGTTGCCCTGCTCGGTGATGCGGTAGACCGCCGCGGCCTTGACGCCGAGGCCGATCTGGATACCGGACGGAACCACCGCGCCGTTGTCGGCCGAAGCGGTGCCGGGGCGACGCTGCGTCTGGTAGAGCAGGTCCTGGAACTCCGCACGCTGCCGCTTGAACGACGTCGTGTTCATGTTGGCGATGTTGTTGGAGATGGTCTCCACGTTCAACTGCTGCGCCAGCATTCCGGTCGAGGCGATGCTTAGTGATCTCATGACACGTCTTTCCGTTTGCGAATTTTGATCAGCTTACGCGCGACAGCTTTTCGATCGCGCGGCGGGTCAGCTCATGCTCGGCATCGACGATGCGCTGCGCCGACTGATAGCGGCGCATGACTTCCATCATCGTGGTGATCTCGGCGACCGCCCTGACGTTGGAGCCCTCGATCATGCCCTGGCGAACTTCCGTCGTGGCGGCGACCGGCTGCGGCTCCTGATCGGTGTCGTAGAGGCCGGAGCCGAGCTTGCGCAGGGCCTGTTCGTCGGCGAAGCTGACGACCTGGATGCGGCCGACTTCGCCGCTTTCCGTGGTCACCGCGCCCTTGGCCGAGATTTCGATGCGGGTTTCGCCGGGGGGAACCGAGACCGGGCGGTTCTGGCCGTCGAGGAGGGCGTGGCCGTCGCTGGTGACGATGCGGCCGTCCTGATCCAGGCGGAAATTGCCGTTGCGGGTATAGCGCGGGCCCGCCGGCGTCTCGACGACGAAATAGCCGGGGCCGTTGAGGGCCAGGTCCAGCGTATTGCCGGTCTGCATGAGGCCGCCATCGCCGGTGTCGCGCAGCATGCCGAAGTCGCGGACGAAGGACAGGCCGCGCTGCGAACCGCCGGAGCCCGCGTAGGGGGCCTTGCCTGCGACGACCTCTTCGAACATCAGGCGCTCGGCCTTGAAGCTCGGCGTCGACGAATTCGCGATGTTGGTCGCGATCACGTCCATCTGCCGACGCAGCGCCATCTGGTGCGAGAGCGCGATATAGGATGGATTCTCCATGGTCCCTTCCGCTTTGGCCGTTCTAGCCGCGATGTCTGCCCATCTGGGCTGCACGCCGCGTGCCAACTCGCCGAACCTTGGAAAATCGGGGGCTTGTGCCCCGTTTCCTCGCATTTGAGGCAAGGTCGCGGAAAAATTTGCCGGGATTGTTTTGCCTTCGGCGCCTCACAACCGGGGATGTCAACCGCTTGTTAACCGTGCGCCCCTAAAAACCTAGATAACTGAGCCGCCCGGACTGGTGCGGAAGGGTCTTATGAAGAGCGCCAGCGACGCGAAGAAAGCGGACAAGCCTGCCGAAGACGAGCCCGAGGAGGGCGCGGAAGGGGCAGGAGCAGAAGAGCCGAAGCGCAGGCGGTTTGCCGGCCGGACGCTCGTCCTGTTCGTGATCGCCCCGCTGCTGCTGCTCGGCGGCCTTGGCGCGGGCGCCCATTTCATGGGGCTGACCGCCATGCTGTTCGGCGGCGGTGGCGAAGAGAAGAAAGAGGAGCAGGCAGCGGCCCAGCCGCCGAAGCCTGCGGTCTTCTACAACATGCCGGAGATGCTGGTGAACCTGAACACCGCGGGCCGGCGCACGAACTTCCTCAAGATCAGCGTCAGCCTGGAACTGGAGAATGCCACCGACATTCCCAGGATCGAGGCGGTGATGCCGCGCATCGTCGACAACTTCCAGATCTATCTGCGCGAGCTGCGGATCGAGGATTTGCGCGGTTCCGCCGGGCTGTACCGGCTGCGAGAAGAGCTTCTGGCGCGCGTGAACAACGCGGCGCAACCCGCCAAGGTCAATGACGTCCTGTTCAAGGAAATGCTCGTCCAGTAACGACTGGCGATGAGCGGAAACACTAGTATGGCAGAGCCAAACGACGCAGATGCAGAGAAGGCCGCCGCCGAATGGGCGGCGATGGCGGACGCTCCCGCCGGTGACGCGGCCGCAGGCGGCGAAGCCGCGCCGGCCCGCGTCCTCAACCAGGACGAAATCGACTCGCTGCTCGGCTTCGACGGCGCCGCCGGATCGGGCGCCGGGACGACCGGCCTGCAGGCGATCATCAACAGTGCGCTGGTCTCCTACGAGCGTCTGCCGATGCTCGAGGTCGTCTACGACCGCCTCGTGCGGCTTCTGACGACCAGCCTGCGCAACTTCACCTCCGACAACGTCGAAGTCTCGCTCGACAGCATCACATCGACGCGCTTCGGCGACTATCTCAACTCCGTGCCGCTCCCGGCGATGCTGGGCGTCTTCAAGGCGGAGGAGTGGGACAATTACGGGCTCCTGACCGTCGACAGTGCGCTGATCTACTCGATCGTGGACGTCCTGCTGGGCGGGCGCCGCGGCACCGCCGCGATGCGTATCGAGGGCCGGCCCTACACGACCATCGAGCGCAACCTGGTCGAGCGCCTTGTGACGGTCGTCCTTGCGGACATGAATGCGGCCTTCGAGCCGTTGTCCAAGGTGCTGTTCAAGTTCGAGCGCCTCGAGACCAACCCCCGCTTTGCCACGATCGCGCGTCCGGCGAACGCGGCCGTCGTCGCGCGCCTGCGCATCGATATGGATGATCGCGGCGGCCGGCTCGAGCTGCTGTTGCCCTATGCGACGCTGGAGCCGGTCCGCGAGCTCCTGCTGCAGATGTTCATGGGCGAGAAGTTCGGCCGGGACTCGATCTGGGAGAGCCACCTCGCCAGCGAGCTGTGGAACACCGATGTGAGCATCCAGGCCGTCCTCGACGAGCAGCGGATGACCTTGCAGGACGTGCTGAATTTCAAGGTTGGAACGCGCCTGATGCTGAATGCGTCGCCGGAGTCCGACGTCGAGCTGCGCTGCGGCGAGCGGGCGATGTTCACCGGACGCATGGGGCGGCGCGGCAACCACGTCTCCATCTGCGTCGACCGTGGCGTGAAGAAGCCGGAGTGAGGGCTGCATGTCGGGATTGAGCATCGTCGTGGACCTGGCCATCGCAAGCCTTCTGGTCGTCACGATCGCCTATGCGTTTCTCCTCAATCGGCGCCTGACCGCTTGGCGGCAGGATCGCGCGGAGTTCGAGCGCCTGATTGCACAATTCAACGATGCCGCGGTGCGCGCCGAAGCAGGCGTCGAGCGTCTGAAGATCGCGAGCGAACAGACCGGCAAGACGCTGCAGCAGGCCGTCACCAAGGGGCAATCGCTGCGCGACGATCTCGCCTACCTGATCGAGCGGGCCGAACCGCTGGCCGATCGCCTCAATGACCGGGTGCGCAACGGCCGCAATCCGCGACGCGAAGAGACGCCGGCTTCGGCGGCGTCCGCGCTGGCACAGAAGATCGAGGCGGCGGAAGCCGAAAGCGATGCGAACGACGAGCGGGGCAGGGCGAAGCGCGAGCTCCTGCGCGCGCTCGCGGCCCTGCGCTAGCGAGCCGCCATGCGCATGCGCCTCCTTCCCCTGACGATCGGTGCCGCGGCACTGCTGCTGTCGCTGCGTGCCTTTGACCTGTGGCAGCACGCCGGCACGGCATTCGCCCAATCCGCCACGCCTGCGGCGCCGGCGGCGGCGCCTGCACCGACTGCGGCGGCAGTCCCGGCGGCCACTACGACTACGACGACCGCGAGTGCCGCGCCTGCGGCCGCGCCCGAGCCGGCCGGCATCCCGGAATTCACGGAGTCCGAGCTTGCCGTCCTCCAGGGACTGTCGAGCCGTCGCGAGGAGATCGAGCGGCGCGGCGCCGCGCTCGAGCAGCGCGAAGCCCTGCTCAAGGCGGCAGAGCAGCGCATCGAGGCGAAGGTCAAGGAACTCAAGGACCTCCAGGGCGCCATGGAGTCCCTGATCCGCCGTTACGACGAAGAGGAAGAGGCGCGCAAGAAGAGCCTCGTGAAGATCTTCGAGACCATGAAGCCGGTCGAGGCCGCCCGCATCTTCGAGCAGATGGACCTGCCGGTGCTGCTGGACATCATCGAGCGGATGAAGGAGCGCAACGCAGCCCCCGTGCTGGCGCAGATGCACCCGGCCCGGGCCAAGCAGGTCACCGGCGAGCTCGCCAAGCGGCGGCAGCCCGGAGCGGCCGCCGGGGCACCCAGCGGCTAAAAATCCTTTATTAACCGGCCTTTAACGGCCGACCGGCGATAAAGAAGCGGGTTTTACAGGTTCGCGTACGAGGAGAAGTGAAGATGGCCGTCGACATGTCCATGCAGATCCTGATCGTCGACGATTACAAGACGATGCTTCGGATCGTCCGCAACCTGCTCAACCAGCTCGGCTTCAATAATGTCGACGAGGCGACCGATGGCAGCACCGCGCTGCAGAAGCTGCGCGAGCGCAATTTCGGCCTCGTGATCTCCGACTGGAACATGGAGCCGATGACCGGGCTGCAGCTTCTCAAGGAAGTCCGCTCCGACATCAAGCTCAAGGCGATGCCGTTCATCATGGTCACGGCCGAGAGCAAGACCGAGAACGTGGTTGCCGCGAAGCAGGCCGGGGTCAACAACTACATCGTCAAGCCGTTCAACGCCGCGACACTCAAGCAGAAGATCGCCAGCGTCATCGGCGACTTCTGAGGATGACCGCCATGTCGATTGGCAATGCCGCGTCCGCGAAGCGGGCAGCCGGTTACGGGAAGCCCGCGGCCGAAGCCCGGACCGTCGACCGCGCGGAGATCGAGGCCGTCGTCCAGAGCGTGGTCGCCACGCTGCGCGGCGGCATGACGGCGGCGGAGCTCAGCCTGTTCGCCGAGCTCGAGGGTCTGTCGCGCTTCATCCGCCATGCGAAGCTGGAGATCGCCGCGCTGCGGCCCGACGAGATCCAGGACAAGCATCTTCCCTCGGCAACGGACGAGCTTGATGCTATCGTCGGCTCGACGGCCGAAGCGACTCATACGATTCTCGATTCGGTCGAAAGGATCGAAAAGGTCTGCGCGACACTGTCCGGCGATGCCAAGACCGATATCGCCAACGCGGTGACGAGCATCTACGAGGCCTGCAATTTCCAGGACATCACCGGCCAGCGAATCGGCAAGGTCGTGCGCACCCTGAAGCAGATCGAAGCCAAGGTCGTCGGCCTGGTCGAGGCTTTCGGCGACGAGATCGACCGCGTCGCGGCCGCCAACCCCGGCCTGGTCGAGGCGACCAAGGACGAGGCGGACGCGGACAAGGCGCTGCTCAACGGGCCGCAGCTTCCCGGCGGCGGCAATACGCAGGCGGACATCGACGCCTTGTTCGGATCCGACTGACGCCGCGGCGATGGGTTGCCTTCTCGCACGGCGATCCCCTGGCAAAGTGCCGGCCGGCTGCCCGTCGCAGGACTGCGGACCATGCCCCTGAATTTGCGGACGACCTGCTCGGCCTTCGCCCTCCTGGCCCTCGGCGGCGTGGCACAGGCAGCCGACCTTCCGGTGCGGTTCGGTACGCATCCGACCTTCGATCGCATGGTCTTCGACTGGCGCGATGCCGTCGATTATCGCGTGGATCACAAGGGCACCTCTGCGGTGATCTCGTTCGACCGCACCGCCCAGATCGACCAGCAGGGCCTGACCGATGGTCTCGCGCGCCTGTCCTCGCGGGCGGACGTCGAGAATGACGGCCAGCGTCTGGTTCTGCGCCTGTCGGTACCCGAAGGCGTCCAGCTCCGGCACTTCCGCTCCGGGACGAAGGTCGTCCTCGATTTCGGCCGCAATGCACAGGCGGCTGCCAAACCCGAGCCGATAGCAAAGCCGGCGTCCCTTTCCGCGGCGCCCGCGACACCGGCGGTAGCTCCGGTCGCAAAGGCGGAGGCGCCGGCCCGACCGGCTGCCGCACCGCCACCGCCGGTCACGCGTCGTCCGATTGCCCTGCGCGGCAAGCAGGACGACTCCGATGCGGCCAAAGCCGAGCCGCCGAAGCAGGAGGCCGTGGCGGCCGCCGCGCCGGCCCCGGCGCCGCAACAGGTCGCCGCGGCGCAGCCGCCGGCGGCGGTCCAGGCTTTCGTGCCGGTCGACTTCGTCCGCACGCCCGACGGCCATGCGCTTCGGTTCGGCTGGACCGACCCGGTCGGTGCGGCGGTGTTCGGCCGCGGCAACCATCTGTGGGTCGTGTTCGATCGCCGCGTCAGGCTCAATCTCGACCTCGCCCGCGCCAAGGGGGAAGAGCAGACCGGCCCGATCGAGGTGATCGAGACGGTCGGGCTCGGCCAGGGCACCGTCGTGCGCATGGCGCCTCCCGCCGGCACGGCGAGCGTCGCCCGCCGCGAAGGCAATGCCTGGGTCATCGATATCGGCCGCCTGCCGCGGACACCCGACGTGCCGGTGCAGGTCTCCGCGCGCGGCGGCGATCCGGCCAGCGCGCGTCTCGTCGCCGAGATGCCGGGGGCCCGGACGATCCTGCACCTGCGCGACCCGGATGTCGGCGACGAGATCGTGGTCGCGCCGACCGCGGCCGCGGGCACCGGCGTCGAGAACGAGCGTATCTATCCGCAGTTCCGCCTTTTGCCGACCGCGCAGGGCGTCGCGATTCAGAAGATCGCCGACAAGCTGACCGTCCGCGCCGCCGGGAACAGCGTCGAGATCTCCAATGTCGGCGGCCTGCACATCACGGACATCCGCGATGCCAATGCGCGCCTTCCGCGCGCCTTCCGCGCGCCCGCCCTGTTCGACCTGGCTGCCTGGCGCCGCGGCGGACTGAGCCGGTTCAACGAGGATCGCCAGGCGCTCCACCGGGCGGTCGCCGAGGCATCAAACGAGAAGCGCAACGCCACCCGTCTCGAATTGGCGCGCTTCCTGTTCGCATATGGCCATATGGAGGATGCGCTCGGCCTCCTGCAGCTCATCGAGCAGGAGGAGCCGAACCTCGTTGCGACCGCGCAGCTCCGCGCGATGCGCGGCGTTGCCTCGCTGATGGCGGGCGACCTCGAGGAGGCGCAGCGGAACCTGAATCACGCCTCGCTCGACAGTCAGACCGACGCCGCGCTCTGGCGCGGCGCCCTGGCGATGGCGAAAGGCGACGCACGCATGGCCCGGGCGCAGATGGGCCGCAGCGTCGACATGTACCGGAACTATCCCGCGCCATTCGCCAACCGCCTGAACCTGTGGCACGCGGAATCGCGGATGCTGACCGACGACCTCGCCGGTGCCGAGGCGCATCTCGATTCCGTGATCGGGTCGCAGCCCTCGGCGTCCGAGCGCGCGCAGGCGGTCTTTCTGCGTGGTCAACTGTTCCTGGCCGGCGGCGACCGCGAGTCCGCGCTCGCCGTATGGAATGAGCTCGAGCACACGCCGCCGACGCCGGGCCGCACCGCGGCAATGCTCGGCCGCATCGACATCCTCGCCGCGGGCGGCAAGATGACGCCGGCGGAGGCGATCCCGATCCTCGACCGGTTGCGATTCTCGTGGCGCGGCGACGACCTCGAATTCGGGATCCTCGCACGCCTCGGCCGGTTCCAGATCGCGGCGCACGACTACCGCGCCGGCCTCACGACCTTGCGCAACGCGCTCGCGCACTATCCGAAGCACCGTGACGTGGCGCGCGTGACGACGGAGATGGCCGATGCGTTGCTCGCGCTGTTCGCCGACAAGAACGCGAAAGTCTCGCCCATCGCCGCGATCGCCCTTTACCAGGAGTTCCGCGACCTCGTGCCGGCGGGGCCGCGTGGCGACGAGATCACGCACGGCCTCGCCGATCGCCTGATCGCCGTGGATCTCCTCGATCGCGCCGCAGAGGTGCTCGAGCCGCTGGTAAAGAGCAAGCTGACCGGAGAGAACAAGGCCAAGGGCGGCGCCAAGCTGGCCCTGGTGCGTTTGCTCGACCAGAAGCCGGAGGCGGCGCTCGCGGCGCTGAAGGCGAGCGAGGTCGAAGGTACCTCGCAGGAACTGACGCGCGAGCGGCTCCGCCTCGAGGCGCGTGCGCTCGCCGATCTCGGCCGCGTCCGCGACGCACTGCAGCGCCTGGCCATCGATGACAGCCGGGAGGCGGACCTGCTCCGGGTCGAACTGAGCTGGCGGGCACAGACATGGCCGGATGCGGCGAACGCGCTGACGCGCCTGCTCGGCGCGCCGACGTCGGGCGAGATGACCGATGAGAAGGCGCGGCAGGCGATCCGCCTCGCCGTGGCCCTGTCGCTGTCGGGCGACAAGGGCGGCCTCAAGCGCTTCGACGAGCAGTTCGGCGCGGCGATGCGGAAGGGTGCCTACAAGGACATCTACCAGGTCATCGCCAGCGATGCCGGCGCACCGGTCGGCGACGTGCGCGAGATCGCGGCACGGACCGCCGCAGCGGCACCGTTCCAGTCGTTCCTGTCCGACTATCGCAAGCGTCTCCTCGCCGCCGCGCCGAAATCCTGAAGCGTCGCCCGGGATCCGGCGGACGCGCTCGAAAACAGCAAGAGAAGGGCGCGGGTAGCGTTAACGCCGCCGTAACGTGCGGTCGATAGACGTTGCGTATGGGCATGGACATCCGCACGTTGCTGGTGGTGCACAGTCTGGTATCGCTGGCACTCGCAGTGCTGATGGTCGTGTTCTGGCGGGGGCACCGGAGTACGCCTGGCCTTGGCCAGTGGACGCTCGGCGCTGTGCTGCTCGGCCTGGGCGTTCTCGGCGGCGGGCTGCGCGGGATCATTCCCGATTTCATTTCGATCGTTGTGTCCAACGTCGCCGGCGTTCTCAGCCTGGCGGCGTTCTGGAACGGCATCCGGTCCTTCGATGGACGGCCCACGCGCTGGACCGGGTCCCTGCTCACGTCAGCCGCGGTCGCAATAGTTCTCGCGCACCAGACCTATGTCGTGAACGACATTCTCAGCCGCATCGTCGTGGTTTCCGTCGTGCTGTCGATCGGCTGCCTCCTTTGTGCCTATGAGCTGGTGCGTGGGCCGGCCCGTACGCTTCGCGCGCCGGCGGTCGTCGCGGCCGTGCTGTTCGGCGCAGTAGCGGCCACCCTCGCATTCCGCGCGGCGTCGACGATCCTGATTCCACCCGCACCCAATCTGTTTGCGCCGAGCGCCGCCCAGAGCATCCATTTTGTCGTATCGCTTATCTGCAAGATCGTTGTCGTCATCTCGTTGCTCATGATGGCGGCGCAACGCCTTCAGTGGCAGATCGAAACCCGCAACAACGATCTCGAGATCGCGAAGGGGCGGGCGGAGGAGGCTAGTCGCGCCAAGTCGGAGTTCCTGGCGACGATGAGCCACGAGCTTCGAACGCCTCTCAACGCCATCATTGGCTTCTCGGATGTGCAGCGGCGGGAGATGTTCGGGCCGTTGGGGCACGAGCGCTATCGAGAGTACGCAGCCGATATTCATGCGTCCGGGACGCATCTCCTGGATCTCATCACCACGATCCTCGACATCTCCAAGGCCGAAGCCGGAAAGCTGGAAGTCGTGCCGGTCGATGTCGATCCGCGGCCCATTCTCGGCACCGCCACGACGCTGATCCGCGGCGCTGCCGAGGCGAAACAGATACGCCTCTCTGTCGAATGCGCCGAAGGGCCGCTCACCTGCCGCGCCGACCCGCAGGCGCTCAAGCAGATTCTGCTGAACCTGGTGTCAAATGCGGTGAAGTTCACGCCCAAAGGGGGGAAGGTGGCGGTTCGCCTGCATGCACTTCCGCATTCCGGCGTGGAGTTCACGGTGAGCGACAGCGGAATCGGAATCGCGGAGAGCGATCTGCCACGTCTGATGAAGCCGTTCGAGCAGGTGGCACGAGGCTACTCCCAACGGAATGGCGGGACCGGGCTCGGGCTGCCGCTTGTCGATGCCCTCGTGCGCCTCCACCGCGGCACGTTCCATATCGACAGCACCGTCGGCGTAGGGACCACGGCGACGGTGCGGCTGCCGGTGGCGGCCTAGAATCCGGCGCTCGGCATCTTCGCCGGAAAGCGGCGAGCCTGTAGGACGACGGGGTTGCGCGAAGGCGGGCCGCGGTCTCTGGTCGCGGCGCCGCCCTCGCTGATCCGCTTCAGTTCGTCTTGCGCGGATCGTCGGCCGGGTTGATGTAGGTGATGCCTTGCGGGCCCATGCCGTGGAGCTGGATCACCGTGTCCTCGGGGAACCAGGCGTAGTGCTGCATGCCCTTGGCCACGAAGGAATAGCCGCCGGCCTTGATGCTGATGCCCTTGGTCTCGTCCATCTTTGCGCCCATGCCGATGTTGAAGGTGCCCGAAAGGACCGTGACGTTCTCGTCGTTGGGGTGCGTGTGCGGCGCGATCTTGAAGCCGGCGGGAACCTTGAGCCGGACGACATAGAAGCCTTCCTTGGTCGGATCGCCCTTGAGTACGGCGAACTGCGCGCCCTTCGCATAGGCCGCCGGCGCTGTCCATTTCAGCCCGTCCGCCTGCACGGTTGAATGGTGGTCGTCCGAAGCGAGCGCCAGCATGGGAAATGCGATGGCCGCCATGATGCCCACGGCGATAATCTGCCTGTTCATTCAATATCTCCTGGTTTGTAAATAAGGGCGTTTTCCTGATCTTCGTCCCGAACGTGCCGCTCCCGGATCAGAACGAGAGCGTCGCGGCACCCTGCTTGATTTCGGCGTGCATGACGCTGGCGCCGGTGATGATCACGCCGTCGAGCAGATCCGACTGTTCGTAGCCGCGCGACTTGACGCACGGCGTGCAGGCCCAGATGACGCCGCCGCGCTTCTGGAAGTCCTCGATGAGGGCGGCGAGCGAATCCAGCGGGGCGACCTGCGTCAGGCGCTGGCCACCCTTGCGGACGAGATCGATCGCGGTGCTGGTGAGGAAGACGGAAACCGTCAGTCCGGCGGTCAGCCCGCCATTCGCGATGGTGAATGCGACGGAGGACAGTTCGGACTCGATGCCCTTCGTGACAAGGACCACGAGCTTGTCGGTTTCGCTCCGCATTGTAATATTCCCGCGCAAAAATCAATTGAGCCGTTAATGGCGCCCTGTCTACAGCGGGGTCGGGAGGCGCGTCTTTGGCTGGATTGCTGAAAGACTTGATCGAAAGTCCGGTCGGGCCGAAATCCGCGGCGCCGGCCGGCGGCGACGTGCTGTCGGACGTCCTGCGTACGATCAGGCTGTCCGGGTCCGTGCAGTTCTGCTTCATGCCGTCCGGCGCCTGGCAGACCGGCGGCGGCCCACCGCTGTCGAGCCTGGTGCAAGGCTCCCTTAGCCCGATCCCGTTCCATATCGTCGTCGAAGGGACATGCTGGATGCGGATGGAGGACCGGGAGATCATCCTGGTCGCCGGCGACGTCGTCGCATTCCCGTTCGGAACCGGCCATGACCTTGGCGCCGGCAGCGGCGGCCGGGTCATCAGCCCGATCCGGGACCTGCCGCCGAAGCCGTGGCGCGCGCTTCCGATCCTCCACTATGGCGAGGACCGCCGCCGGGTGCGGCTGCTGTGTGGCTATCTGCAGTGCGACGCGATGAGCTTCCGCCCGCTGCGGGACGCGCTGCCGACGCTCCTGCATGTCAGGACGAAGGGGGCAGGCGACGCGGACTGGCTCCGCGCGACGATCTCCCAGATCGTCGCCGAGGTGGACCGGCCGCGCGCCGGCGGCCTGTCGATGCTGGAGCGTCTGACGGAGGCGACGTTCATCGAGTTGCTGCGGCATCAGATCATCGGGGCGGGGCCGGGCTCGGCAGGCTGGCTCGCGGCCCTGGCCGATCCTGCGCTCGGACGCTGCCTCGCCCTGATCCACGGCGATCCGGGACAAGGATGGTCGGTGCAGTCTCTCTCCGCGGCGTCGGGCCTGTCGCGCAGCACCCTGAACGAGCGCTTCGAGACGGTGCTCGACACCTCGCCGATGCGCTACCTGCGCGACTGGCGGCTCTGTCTTGCCAGCGTGGCGCTCGGCACCACGACGAGGGCGATCGCCGAGATTGCGTATGACGCGGGATACGGCTCCGAGGCGGCTTTCAACCGCGCCTTCGCGCGTGCCTACGGCGCCCCGCCGGCCGCATGGCGGCAGAACGCGCGGCGGGCGCAGGCGAACGCGGCTAAGGCACGATAGGGTGCGGAGGGCGAGTCGGCGCCTATCCGGTTCCGAAGCTCTGCACGAGCGAGCCGGCGACGAGATACCAGCCGTCGACCAGCACGAAGAAGATGAGCTTGAAGGGCAGGGAGATCACGACCGGCGGCAGCATCATCATGCCCATCGACATCAGGACCGAGGCCACGACCATGTCGATGATCAGGAATGGGACGAAGAGGAGGAAGCCGATCTCGAAGGCGCGGCGCAGCTCGCTGATCATGAAGGCGGGAACGAGGGCGCGCAGGGGCGTCTGCTCGCGCGTCTCGATCTCCGGCAGGTTGGCCATGTCGATGAACAGCTTGAGGTCCTGGTCGCGCGTGTGGCTGAGCATGAAGGCGTGCAGAGGCCTCATCGTGCGCTCGAGCGCCTCTGCCTCGGTGGCCCGGTTCTCCATCAACGGGACGATGCCCTCGCGATAGGCGGTTTCCGCCGTCGGCGCCATGATGAATGCGGTCAGGAACAGGGCGAGGCTGATGAGCACCGCGTTCGGCGGCGTCTGCTGCAGGCCGATCGCATTGCGCAGGAATGACAGCACGACGACGATGCGCGTGAACGACGTCACCATCACGAGGATCGACGGCGCCAGGCTCAGCACCGTGATCAGGGCCATCAACTGGATGATGCGACCGGTCGTGGTGCCGCCGTCGCCGAGATCGAGCGTGAAACTCTGCGCCGCTGCCGGGCCGACCAGCGCCGCGAGGCCCGCTGCAGCGAGCGCGATGATGGCGGGCAGGCGGATCATTGCGCGGTCTCCTGCGCCCGGGCGCTGACGCCCGCGACGGTCTGGGCAAAATCGGGTGCCACCGGGATGCCGGCTTCGACGACGACGGCGCCGTTGGCGCCGAGCATCACGAGATGCTCGGTTGCGTCACGGCGCACGAGGAAGAGGCGTGTGCGCCCATCGATGGGCAAGGTCTCCACGACGGCAAGGCGGCGGCGCTTGCCGCCGAGCTTGGGCAGCCGGACGGCACCCATATAGCGTCGGCCGACCCAGCCGGTGGCGGCGATCAACGCCAGCACCAGCGCGAGGGCAAGGACGAACCGCAGGAGGAGGTCAGCGTCGAACATGCTAGCGCGGCTCCGGGGCTGCGGCGGACTTGATCGTGCCGGCCAGCTCGTCGAGGGAGGCGCGCAGGTCCTCGAGCAGCGGGATCATGTCGCGGCTCTCGTTGCCGGGAAGAAGGACTACGGCTTCGCAAAGCCCGCTGATGCGCTTGTCCAGGCCGTCCAGCTCGATCGTCCGTCCGGCCCGCGCCAGGCGCCTGGCGGCGACGATCTCGCCAAACACGGCCGCGATCTCCTGGCGTAGATGTTCCGGGTGCTTGGTCATGGCGCCGCCTGCGGGGCGGCGCGTCCACGCCTGCGGTAGATATAGGAGAGGATCTCGGCGACCGCGACATAGGCTTCCATCGGAATCGGCGAGTCCAGCCGCACGGCGGCAAGGAGGTTCACCAGATCGGCATCCTCGCGGATCTCAATCCCACGTTCCTTGGCGAGCGCGATGATCTGCTCGGCGATCTTTCCTTCACCCTTGGCGACGACGCGCGGCGCGTCGTCGCTGGTGCCGTCATAGCGCAGGGCCACCGCGACCGGCTGTGTCGGCTCGGCGCTGGCAGGTTCGGCGGAGATGGGCGGGCGAGGGGGCAATGATCGCGTCCGGTTGGTCGCGCGACCAGGGCTATGCCGTATCGGGCAGGCTGCAGCCGCGCGTCTGTTGGAGCGACAATCGAAGATTATGCTTAAATTTGAATTAAGACGGATCCGCAGGCCCGCGCAGGGTTGAGGCGAGGGTTCGCGTGCAAACCGCTGCCAGGACGGGCTTTCTCGAGGCGGTCAGGGGGGTATGCCGGGTGGCGCGCCGCGCCGCGGTGCCGCCGGGACGCTCCGTAAAGTTTTACATTTATTTAACGCAATTCCCTGACAGTCGCGTTCATCGGGGCACCCGCGGAGGGCGTCCCTCATGGAGCGGTCGCGCCGCGAATGAATCCCGCCAACCTTCCACTGTTCTCGCTGCTTTCGCAGCGCATGGGGTGGCTCTCCGAGCGCCACAGGGTTCTTTCCGAGAACGTGGCCAATGTCGATACGCCGAACTACAAGGCGCGCGACATCAAGGAGCCCGACTTTGCGGCGCTCGCCAGCAAGGCCAGCGCGCGGCTCGGGCCGGCGGTCACCGATCCGCGCCATATGGAAGCGCGTACGACGTCGAGCCGTACCGTGATGACAAAGGACGGTAAGGCTGAGTCGACCCTTTCGGGCAATACGGTCTCGATCGAATCCGAGCTGAAGAAAGTGGCCGACACGGCGATGGACTATCAGCTCATCACCAATCTTTATCGCAAGCAGATCGGTATGTTGAGGGCGGTCATCGGCCGCCCGCAGGGTTAGGGGTAAGCGCATGGCTATGGATCTGAGCAAGTCGATGCGGATCTCCGCGGCCGGCATGGAGTCGCAGAGTGCGCGCATGCGCACGATCGCCGAGAACCTCGCGAATGCGGAATCGCTGCCGCAGACGCCCGGGGCGGACCCGTATCGGCGCAAGGTGCTGACCTTCAAGAACGTGTTGGACCGGACGACCGGCGCGAACCTGGTTCGCGCCGATCGCGTCTCCAACGACAAATCGGAGTTCCAGAAGCGTTTCGATCCGAACCACCCGGCGGCGGACGCCGAGGGCTATGTGCTGTCGCCGAACGTGAACTCGCTCATCGAGGTCATGGATATGCGGCAGGCGCAGCGCAGCTACGAGGCCAATCTGAGCGTGATCGAGGCCTCCAAGACCATGATCATGCGCACGATCGACTTGCTGCGCGGCTAGCCGGCTGAGAGGAATCGAGGCCCATGACCGTTTCATTCGCGAATGCCGCCGCCGCCTACGCGTCCGCGGCGAACAAGGTCACCGCGCCGGGGCTCAAGGCGCCGGGGCAGAGCGGCGACGAATTCTCCGACCTGGTGAAGCAGGCGGCGCAGACGACCGTCACCGGCCTGAAGCAGGGAGAGGCCGTGACCCTGCAGGCGGTTGCCGGCAAGGCGGATATCGGCCAGGTCGTCACCGCGGTCACCAATGCCGAAGTCACGCTGCAGACGGCCGTCGCGGTGCGTGACCGCGTCATCCAGGCCTATCTCGACATCATCCGGATGCCGATCTGAGACGCCATGGACTCCGCTGACGTTCTCGAGATCGCACGGGATTCGATGATCGTGGTGCTCAAGGTCGGCGCGCCGATCATGCTGGCGTCGCTGGTCGTGGGCCTCATCATCTCCCTGTTCCAGGCGCTGACGCAGATCCAGGAGGCGACGATCGCCTTCGTGCCCAAGGTTCTCGTCGTGTTCGTGGTCTTCCTGCTGTCGATCCCCTTCATGCTCGCGACGCTGACGGCTTTCACCCTGGAGATCGTAGGGCGGATAGCCGGACTTCGCTGACTGCTGACCTGCCGTGTTCGACCAGCTCCTTCCCGCACAGATATTCTCGGTATTCCTGGTATTCGCGCGCGTCGGGAGCGCGTTCGCGGTCATGCCCGGATTCTCCGAGGCGTTCGTCGCGATGCGCTTTCGGCTGATGCTCGCGGGCGCGACCACCCTGGTCGTGTCGCCCGTGATCGCGCCCTCGCTGCCGCCGGCGCCGGACTCGACGGCGGCGCTGTTCCTGCTGCTGAGCGGGGAGATCATCGTCGGGCTGTTCATTGGCCTCACGGCACGTCTTGCGCTGTCGGCCATCCAGACCGCGGGCATGGTCATCGGCATGCAGACGAGCCTCGCCAACGCCTTCGCCTACGATCCGACCACGGCGCAGCAGAATGCGGTGGTCGGCGCCTGGCTGAGCACGGTAGCGCTCGTCCTGATCTTTGCGACCAACCTGCATCACCTGATGCTGCGCGGACTTGTCGAATCCTATGTGCTGTTTCAGCCGGGCGCGCTGCCGCCGGTCGAGGACTTCACGGCGGCGATCGTCCGGCTGGTCTCCGCGAGCTTCCTGCTCGGCATCCAGATTTCGGCCCCCTTCATGGCGTTCGGATTCATCTTCTTCCTGGCGCTCGGCCTGCTGGCCAGGCTGATGCCGCAGGCGCAGATCTTCTTCGTCGCGATGCCGCTGCAGATCATCATCGGCTTCATCGTCCTTAGCGCCACGGTCGCCGCCGGGATGGTCACCTTCCTGAACGGATTCGAGTCGGTCGTGTCCACGTTCGTGCTGACCCGCTGAGGCCGCGACGATGGCGGAGGAGAAAGACGACTCACAAAAAACAGAAGAACCGTCCCAAAAACGGCTCGACGAGGCGGAAAAGAAGGGCAACGTCGCGAATTCGCGCGAGGTCGCCCACTGGTTCATGATGTTCGCGATGATCATGGGCGTGGTGATGTTCGCGCCCGGCGCGTTCGCCAGCATTGGGCGCTCGCTCGCCGTTTTCTTCGAAGCGCCGCACGCCATCCCGATGGACCCCGGCGGAATCCAGAGATGGCTGATGCAGCTCCTGATGACCGTCGGACTGGCATTGGCGCCGATCTTCGGGCTGTTGATGCTGGGCGGCACCGCCGCCACGTTGCTCCAGGTCGGCCCCATCTTCACGCCCGCCTCGATCAAGCCGAGCTTCGCGAAAATCTCGCCGATGGCCGGCCTGAAGCGCCTCTTCTCCATGCAGTCGACGATGGAGTTCCTCAAGGGCAGCGCCAAGATCGCGATCGTCGCCGCGATGGCCTACTACCTGTTGCGCCCGGAGTTCGACCGGCTCGAGCGGTTCTACGACTACGACATGGTGGCGCTGCTCGCCGTTCTCAATTCGCTGACCATCCGCCTGATCATCGGCGTCCTGGCCGTGATGGCGGCGGTCGCGGCGCTCGACATTTTCTATACGCGGATATCGCGCCTCCGGAAGCTGCGCATGTCGCGCGAGGAACTGCGCGACGAGCACAAGGAATCGGAAGGTGATCCGCTGGTGAAGGGCCGCCTGCGCCAGATCCGGATGGAGCGCGCGCGTCGACGCATGATGCAGGCGGTGCCTAGTGCGGACGTGGTCATCACGAACCCGACCCACTACGCCATCGCGCTGCGCTACGACCAGGGCACGATGGGGGCTCCGATCCTCGTCGCCAAGGGCACGGACCTCGTCGCGCGCCGCATCCGCGAGCTGGCCGAGGAGCACAAGGTGCCGATCGTCAGCAATCCGCCACTGGCCCGCGCGCTTTACGCCAGCGTCGAGCTTGACCAGGAAGTCCCGCCCGAGCACTACAAGGCGGTGGCCGAGATCATCGGCTACGTCATGCGCCTCAGGCGTGGCGGCAGGCGTCCCAATGCGTGAGGCGCCCTTTCGCTTGTGGTAGGGTCCCGCGCGATGAACAGTCCTGCGGAGTCGCGATCGGGATCGCATTCGACGGCGGTGGCCGTGGTAACTGCCGCCATGACGGGCGCTATTGCGGCCGGAATCGCGGTCTATCTCGGTGGCATCGAGGCGGCCTCGCATCCGCTCGTGATGATGCTGATCGCCGCAACGGCGGCGGTAGCCGGCGGCGGCTGCGCGACGCTTGCCGCCGCATGGCGCCGGTCGCTGGGGGAAAAGGCCGGCGCGATTGCTCAGCTCGAGCGCGCCGTCCGCGAGGAACAGGCAAAGGTCGCGGACTTCGTCGAGACGGCTCCCGCCGGCTTCTACTCGGTCGACGAGCATGGGCGCTTCCTTTACGCCAACCAGACCTTCGCGTCGTGGATCGGCACGACCCCGGTACAGCTCATCGGAAGCGATGCCCGCCTGCAGGAGTTCCTGGTGGACGCGACGGTCCTCGATCTCCTCCGCCCGGCCGATGCGCTGGCCGGGCCGCAGGAGGTCGACGCCAAGATGCGCGGCCGCCAGGGCCGCGAGCTGCACGTCTATATCAGCCAGAGCGTGGTGCGCGGCGACGATGGCGGCCTGCGCACGCGCACCGTCGTCCAGGACCTGACTCCTGAACGCGAGATGGCGAAGGCGCTGGAGCGCTCGGAGCAGGGGTTCCAGCGCTTCTTCGAGGAGGCGCCGGTCGGGATCGTCCTGATCGATGCCGCCGGCCGTATCACCGAGGCCAACCAGGCATTCCAGCGCATGGTCGGGCTGGAGCGCGGCGGTGCCATCGGCCGCGCGCTCGTCGACCTGACCGCCGCCGAGCATCGTCCCGAGCTCGCCGAACGGCTCAAGCGGGGCATCGAGGGCGCGGAGACCGGCACCGGGCAGATCCATTTCCAACGCGACGGGCGCGAGATCGTCGCCTCCCTGTTTGCGCGGCGGCTGGAGCGCGGTGGCGCCAACCCGTCCTCGCTGATCCTGCATTTCATCGACGTGACCGACCAGAAGAAGCTGGAAGTGCAGTTCGCGCAGTCGCAGAAGATGCAGGCGGTGGGCCAGCTCGCCGGCGGCATCGCACACGACTTCAACAACCTGCTGACGGCGATGATCGGCTTCTGCGACCTGCTGCTGCTGCGCCATCAGCCCGGCGACCCGTCCTTTGCGGACATCATGCAGGTGAAGCAGAACGCCAACCGCGCCGCCAACCTCGTGCGCCAGCTCCTTGCCTTCTCGCGCCAGCAGACCCTGCAGCCCAAGGTGCTCGACGTCACCGACGCGCTGACCGAGATCTCGCACCTGCTGCGCCGCCTGATCGGCGAGAACATCGAGCTGCAGATCGTGCACGGCCGCGACCTCCATCTCGTGCGCGTCGACCAGGGTCAGCTCGAGCAGGTGATCATCAACCTCGCTGTCAACGCCCGCGATGCGATGGCCAATGGCGGCAAGCTCGCCATCCACACCCGCAACGTCGCCCTTGCTGACGCGGAGCAGCGCGGCGTCGAGCTGATGCCTGCCGGCGAGTACATCATGATCGAGGTGACCGACACCGGCATCGGCATCCCAAAGGAGAATTTGAGCCGGATCTTCGAACCGTTCTTCTCGACCAAGGAGGTCGGCTCGGGCACCGGCCTCGGCCTTTCGACCGTCTACGGCATCGTCAAGCAGACGGGCGGCTTCGTCTTCGTCGAATCGATCGTCAGCAAGGGAACGGCGTTCTCGATCTACCTGCCGCGCTGGAAGGGCGAGAAGGGCAAGGCGGGCGAGGGCGGGACCGACGAGCGCCGCCGCGACCTGACCGGTGCCGGCACCATCCTGCTGGTCGAGGACGAGGACGCGGTACGGCTGTTCAGCGCGCGCGCGCTCCGCAACAAGGGCTACAAGGTCGTCGAGGCCAAGAGCGGAGAGGCGGCGCTCGAGATCATCTCGGGCGGTGCGGCCAACATCGACCTGCTGGTCACCGACGTCGTCATGCCGCAGATGGACGGCACGACCCTGATCAAGCACGTGCGCGAGCGCCTGCCGGACATGAAGGTCATCTGCATCTCCGGCTATGCGGAGGAGGCGTTCCGCAACCGCCTCGACAGCGCCGAAAGCGTGCACTTCCTGCCCAAGCCCTTCAGCCTCGACCAGCTCGCCGGCAAGGTCAAAGAGGTGATGCGGTAGGCTTGCCGCAGGCGCATCCTGTCGAGGACTGCGCCTGAAATCCCCGAATGTCAGGATTGACGCCAACGGCATCGTCGTTCTTGTCGATGCTGCATCGGCGCGATTGGTTGCCGCCCGTCGTGGCAGGGCGTGTATAGTCGCCGTCCTTTCGATCCAGGAGTGAAAAATGCAGCGCGACGACAGGCGGGAGCGGTTTCGAGCCATTCTGAAAGGAAACCGCTGCGTAACCGCGGGATCGGTGTGGGATCCGATCTCGGCCCGCATCGCCGACCGGCTGAATGTGGAAGTCGGCCTGATGGGCGGGTCGCTGGCGTCCTGCGCCGTGCTGGGCGCGCCCGACATCATCGTCCTGACGTTGACCGAGTTCGCCGAGCAGGCGCGCCGGGCCTGCCGCGCGTCCCGCGTTCCCCTCCTGGTGGATGCGGATCACGGCTATGGCAACGCCCTCAACGTCATGCGCACCGTCGAGGAGCTGGAGGCTGCCGGCGTCGCCGGGCTGACGATCGAGGACACTTTGCTGCCGCGCGCCTTTGGAGCCGGAACAGCTCCCAGACTGATCGCCGTGGAAGAGGGTGTTGCGAAGATGAAAGCCGCGTTGGCGGCGCGCCGCGATGCGGGGCTCGTCATCGTCGGTCGTACCAGCGCGTCCTCCATCACGGGCGTTGAAGATGCCATCGTCCGGCTGAGGGCCTACGAGGCGGCGGGCGTCGATGCCGTCATGATGCCCGGGGTCGCGACGCGCCGCGAACTGGAAAGCATCGCCGGCGCGATCAGGATCCCGCTGGTTGTCGGTGGCGGCGCGGAGCTTGCGGATCTTGCGTATCTTTCGGGTCACAATGTCCGTGTCTGGGCGCCCGGCCATCCAGCGTTTGCCGCGGCGATCGAGGCGATCTTCAACACGACGCGGGCAGTTCAGGCCGGAACACCGCCGAACAAGATTCCGGGGCTGGCCGGGAAGGACCTGATGGATTGGGTCGTACGGGCGGCGGAGTTCGACGCGAACGGGAAGGCATTCCTGGGGTAGACCGCGCGCCCGCAGCAAACGAGCCGTTGCGGAGTTTCCAGCCGACTCGTACTTTTGCCCCGGATGCGAGAGGTCCCTTGGTAAAGAAATCGGGTTGGCAGACCGGCATGAGGGACGTCGCGCGCCTGGCGAACGTGTCGGCGATTACCGTGTCGCGCGCCCTCAGTCGGCCCGAGAAGGTGTCGGAGGAGGCGAAGGAGCGCATCCAGTGGGCCATTGACAGCATCGGCTACGTCCACAACCGGGTCGCCTCCAGCCTGTCCTCGAACCGGACCGGTATCGTCGCCGCTGTCGTGCCGCGCATCGACAATCCCCTCTACGGCAGCACCTTGCAGGGCCTGTCGGACGTCTTGCGGCAGGCCAATTATCGCCTGATGCTCTCCAACAGCGGCTTCTATCCGGAAGATCTGGAGGCGCTGGTGCGTACGCTCCTGGGGCACCGGCCGGAGGCTTTGTTCCTGCAGAGCGTCACGGTCACCGAGAGCACGCGCATGCTGCTGAAGCGGATGAACATTCCGGTCGTGCAGGCCGGTGATCTGACGCGCAACCCGGTCGACGTGGTGGTGAGCTATTCGAACTATGCATCCGCGCGCGCGATGACGATGCACCTTGGCAAGCGCGGATACAAAAAGATCGGTTTTGTCTGCAACGACGTACGCCTCAATCCCCGTGCCCTGCAACGGAAGCGGGGCTATCTGGCGGCGCTGCGCGCCCTTGGCATCAAGCCGGACGAAGAATTGATACTGGAAACGACGCACGGGTTCCGCGAAGGCCAGGAAGCGATGGCAACGTTTGCGGAGCGCCGGCCCGATGTGGAGGCGATTTTCTTCGCCGCCGAGCTTTGGGCCGTTGGCGCCATGGCGGAATGTCATCGCCGGGGCTGGAAGGTGCCCAGGCGTTTCGCGATCGCCGGGTACGACCACGGAGGCATCGCGCCGCAGGTCACGCCGGCATTGACGGCGGTCCATATCCCCAGAAACGAGATCGGACGCGTCGCCGGCGAGATACTGCTCCGGCGACTGCGCGGCGAGACGGTCGAGAATCCGATCGTCGATCTCGGCTTCCAGATCGTCGAGGGCGAGAGCGCCTAAAGCACGACGATCGCTTTTGCGATCGCACAGCCGACTCCGGCGTTTCAATCGGTGTTACCGATATCATAGGTTGAGGTGATGTCGCCTCCCGATGCGGTCGGCGAGGCGCACGCCGGGCGGCTCAATGCCGTATATAAATCAATGATATGTGCCGTTTTGTCCGAGGTTTAGACCGGCTGCGGTCGGAGGGCTGCTTAAAGGCTGGCGGAACATCTGGAATGATGTTACGGGTAACATCAATATCGTACCGGTGGGAGGAGGGGCCTGCGGTGACTGTAATTTCCGCATATGCGCGTGGGTGCGGACGGCGCGATGCGAACTAGCGATCTCGTCATCAGCGGCATATTGGCGGCTATCGGGCTGGCCACGATCATCGAGAGCGTGCGCGTCGTGAATTCGCAGGGCGCGAATGTCGTCGTCGATGTCATCGGCCCCGGCCCCTATCTACTCGGGCTCGGCGTGCTGTTGCTTGTGAGCGCCTCGGCCCATTTTGCGAGCAGCCTGCGTCGCACATCGGCGGCGGGACCGCGCGATCCTGCGGATACCGGAGCCGCGTCCCAGCGAAACGTCTTCTTCAGTTTCCTCACGCTGGCGGCCTATGTCGTGCTGATCGACGTCGTGGGCTACGCGCTGTCGACGTTGTTGTTTTTCTTCGTCCAGCTCCGGCTCTTCGGCCGGCTGTCCATCGTTGCGGGCGCCGCGATCGCCGCGTGTCTCACCGGCGCCTTCTATCTGCTTTTCATCGAATTCGGCGGGATGAGTTTCCCGCGCGGGCTTTGGTGACCATGCCTGCGGAGAACGGGAGCCCGCCTTGGATCTGATTCACGGCCTGATCAACGTCTTCGAGCCGATCTACATCTTTTATTGCTTCGCCGGCGTGTTGCTGGGAACGCTGGTCGGCGTTCTGCCGGGCCTCGGTCCCGCCTCTACACTGGCCATCCTGCTGCCCGTCACGCTCTACATCGACCCGACGGGCTCCATCATCATGCTCGCCGGCCTCTATTACGGCGCGGCCTATGGAGGCTCGACCACAAGCATCCTGGCGAATACGCCGGGCGAAGTGTCGTCCGTTCCGACGACCTTCGACGGATACGCGATGACGCGGAAGGGAAGGGCAGGCGAGGCCCTGTGGATCGCCGTCATCGGCTCTTTCATCGCCGGCACGTTGGGGGTCGTCCTCATCTCAATCGCCGGCCCCGAAGTCGCGAAACTGGCGCTCCGCTTCGGTCCGCCGGAGTATTTCGCGCTCATCCTGTTCAGCCTGATCGCGATGGTCACGCTGTCGTCGACATCGGTCTCGAAGGCCGTGGCGACGCTGGCACTGGGGCTCGTCCTGGGATCGACGGGAGTCGATCCGATGACCGGCGTCACGAGGTTCAGCTACGGCTCGATCGACATGATGCGCGGCTTCGACATCGTTCCTGTCGTCGTCGGCCTGTTCGGGATCGGCGAGGTGCTCACGAATGCCAGCGCGGGCCTGGTCCGGATCTATGACGGAAAGCTGGGATCGATGGTGCCAAAAGGCGCGGAACTGAGGCGCGGTCTCGCCGCGTCCCTGCGCGGCACCGCCCTGGGGCTGCCTCTCGGACTCCTGCCGGGAATGGTGCCGGCGGTGGGCTCCTTCCTCGCCTACGATCTCGAAAAGCGTGTGTCGAAGACGCCGGAGAAGTTCGGGACGGGCGTGATCGAGGGCGTCGCCGCCCCGGAAGCAGCGAACAACGCGGTCGCAACCTCCAACTTCCTGCCGCTGCTGGCGCTCGGGATACCGACCGTGCCGGCGCTCGCCATCATCATGGCCGCGCTGATGATGTACGGCATCCAGCCCGGGCCGATGCTTTTCACGATGAACAAGGAGTTCGCGTGGACGGTCATCGCGAGCATGTACCTCGGCAACGTGATCCTGCTCATCCTGAACCTGCCCCTGGTCGGGCTGTGGGCGCGCCTGAGCCAGATTCCGTACAAGTATGTCGGTCCCGTCGTGCTCGCCATCTGCATCATTGGAGCCTATTCGACGCGGAACACCCTGTTCGACGTGTGGGTCGCGCTCGGTGCCGGCGTCGTCGGCTACCTGATGCGCCGCTTCGATTGGCCGCTGGCACCGGTCGTCGTGGGCTTCATCCTTGGCCCGATGATCGAGTTCGCGCTGCGCCAGTCGATGTCGATTGGCGGCGTCGAAATTCTGCTCACCCGGCCCATCGCCCTGGCGTTCTACGGCCTCGCCCTCGCGGCGATCGCGATTGCGGTGGTCACACGGCGACGGAAGCCCGAACGGGCGGGGAATCTCGCCGCATAGAGACACAAGGACGTTGGAAGAGCTGCCGCGGCCATTCGCTGCCGCAGACAGATGTTGACGCAAGGAAGAGACAGGAGAGAACGCGATGAAGGTGATGAAGAGATTGAAGAGGCTGGTCGGTGCGGTCGTGGCGTCCGCGCTTCTGGTTCCGGGCTTGGCCGCGGCTGCCGACAAGTATCCGACAAAGCCGATCGAGATCGTGGTCCCGCTCCTGGCAGGAGGCGGCACCGATCTGCTCGCGCGCCAGACCGCGGCGTTCCTGAACAAGAGATGGGGCGTGCCGGTGAACGTCATCAACAAGCCCGGCGGCCAGACGATTCCCGGACAGCTCGAGGTCTATAAGGCCTCGAAGGACGGTTATGTGATCTTGGGGGATGGCTTCACGACCTCGTCGGTCGTTGAGCTGACCGCCTCCAATCTGCCGTTCAAGGTTCTGGATCGGACGTTCATCGGCGTGACCTACACGACGCCGATGCTGTTCATGGTGAATCCGAATTCGCCCTTGAAGACGTTCGAGGACGTGGTGGCGGATGCAAAGCGCAACCCGGCGGGATTCACCTGGGTGTCCTATGGCGGCATCAGCATCCAGGACTTCCACATGCGGAAGTTCTTCAAGGCGATCGGCGTGGATATCCGGCAAACGAAACCGGTTCTGGCGCGCGGCGGGGCCGAGGTCACGACGCTCATTGCGGGCAATCACGTGAAGCTCGGTTCCAACTCGCCAGCGTCGATCCTCTCGGCGTATGCCGCGGGCCTCGTCAAGCCGATCGCCATCAGCGGCAAGGAGCGTCTGCCGGGTCTGCCGGACGTGCCGACGTTCACGGAGCTGGGCTACGCCGCGGTCGACACGGTCGACTGGAAGGGGTTCTCGGGGCCTCCCGGCATGCCGAAGGAAGTCGTGGCGGCCTGGGAGCAGGCGCTGGAGGCGATGCTGTCCGATCCGGAGGTGACCAAGGATGCCGTGAAGCTGGGTGGTGTCCCCAATTTCCGGAACTCGAAGGACACGGAAGCCCAGGTCAAGGCCGAGATGGAGATCGCGAACGAGCTCTGGAAGCAGCAGTAAACATCAGCAGTCGGGGGATGGCTGTCGCGGCATCGCGGCAGCCGCCTCTTTCAGAGAGACGATGGCCCCGGGCGGAAGGCTCGCCTCGCATCCAACGCCTGTACCGTCCGTCACCCACACAGCGCGTATACGAACGCGGCGTCGCTTTCAGAGCGGCATCGAAGGACCACAATGCCTGTCTTCAAACAAATCCTGCGCACGAACGAAGTGCTGCTGCCGGAACGACATCCGGCGGTGACCTCCGCCGGGGGGCTCCGGTTGCCTTACTACTCCCAGGCGGTCCGGACGCCGCGCCTGCTCTTCATCGGCGGTCTGGTCGGCACGAAGGGGCAGTCGGCCGAACTCGCGGATCCCAGCATGGAGCGACAGACAGAGCAGTTGCTGGAAAACATGAAAGCCATTCTGGCCGAGGCCGGGCTGACGCTGGCGCATGTCGTCCGCGTGGTCGTGTTCATTCGCGATCGCAGCGAATTTCAGAAGATGAACTCGGTCTATGTGCGCTACTTCCCCGAGAACGCTCCGTCGCGGACCTGTTCCACCGTGGCGGACATGTATCCCGGCGCACGCGTGCAGATGAGCGCGATCGCCAGCTACGAGCCGAAAACCTCGGTTCAGCCGCCGACGGTGACGGCGCCTGAGCTGCATCCGTCATTGGTTGCCTTGCCCACCAATCAGCGTCGGCCGTTCTATTCGCAAGCGCTCAAGACCCAAAGCTTCATGTTCCTGAGCGGCATCGTCGGCACGGATCCGGGCAACAGCCACATCACCGAGCAGAGTTTCGAAGGGCAGGCCAGAAAGACACTCGATAACGTGCAAAGGATCCTCGAATCCGGCGGCCTCACGATGGACAGTGTCGTCAGCCTTCTGGCCCTGCTGCAGGACCAGGGCGACGTGCCGCGCCTCCAGGCGCTATTTTCATCCTATTTCCCCAATCACAAGCCGCCGCAGTGCTGCGTGACCGAGGGCGACCATTTCCCGGCGTCGAAAATCGAAATTCTCGCCACGGCGGCGTACGACCCGGATAGACAATTGATCGCCACGGACCGGCCGCAACCGAGTGCATCGCCCTCGCTCCGCGCTTCGCCGATGCAGGCGCAGGCCGTGAAGGCGCATGGTCTTGTGTTCGTGACCGGCCTGACCGGCGTCGCTGCTTCGAGCGGCGATGACGGGATCGAGCATCAAACGCGTCGGACGATGGACGCGCTCGACGGCATCCTTCGGGCGGCTGGCGCGAGCATGGCTGACGTCGTGAGCACGACGATCTTCCTGAAATCCCGCTCCGACTTCCAGGCCATGAACCGCGTGTACGGCGAGTATTTCCCGAAGGATCCGCCCGCCCGGTCTTGCGCCACGATGTACGATTTGCAACCCGGTGCGAGGTTGGAGATGGTCGCTATCGCGAGCTGCAAAACCTGAGCTCCTGACGAAGCGTCGCGCGGCCGCAAGCCTGCTGCGCCGATCGAGGGTCACGCTCGGCAAAATTTTCCGCTCTCGCTCCGAAGGTGGGCGCGCCGAATGCCGGCCCTCCCTACAAAGGCGCTGTTACCGCGCCCGCCGACACAAGATATCGGCGGGCTCGTCTGGCACGCGCGCTGCATCCTCATGCGCGAACACATTGCGTAGAGGATTCACCATGATTGACGGTATCGGTGCCAGCCTGTTTTCCCGCGTCGCCAGCGTGCCGCGCGCGACAGAGACGCGGGAGCACGACGACATCCAGGTCGTCGAGCTGGACGTGCGAGTCACCGCGCTGCCGCTCGAAGGGGTCGCACGGCAGTTGACCCAGGTGATCCCGCCAGGTCTGCTGCGGTGGGACGAGCTGAACCGGACCTCACGCGAATTCGACAGCCATTTCCTTGATCGCCTGACGGACCATCAGATCGCGTTGCGGCCGCCGATCCAGCTCGAGGTCTCGGACGGCAATGTGACGGTCGTCAACGAGCACCCCCAGAAAACGGAAATCGAGGAGCTTTTCCGCAGCGACGAACAGCTCAGGTCCCAGCTTCTCCAGATGGACGACGGCAGCCGGGCGGTCGCGGCCCAGTTCTTTGACGAGTCATCGGACGAAGCCGGCCCCGCGTTTCGTTTCGTGTTCGGCGGGCGCCTGACATGGAAGTCGTGGGAGGAGGGAATTCCGCACTACAAGCCCCAGACGGAGATCGTGCGCGTCCTGGGGGACGGCTCCATCGACTACCGCGATCCGCGCGCCTCGAATGTGGGATGGCATTCTTCGCGGCCGCCTGAATACGATGCCGAGCTGATCGAAGCGGCGATGAGATACGGCATCTACGACCAGTGGACGCTCGACTGGGCGGGGCAGGGCCTACGCGACCAGGCCTCGTAGGCGAAGTTCCGCCGGACAGGGCGGCTTGCTGTGCCGCCATGTCCGGCGTCGGCAGAAAAGTCAGAAGATCGATTTCGGATCGTAGAACGCCCCGACGTTGTCGCGCGTGATCACCGTGATCGGCGTCGACTGATCTTTCTGAGCCGGAGCGGCACCGGCCAGGATCGCCATCATCCGCGCGAAGCCGATCTTGGCCAGCATCTCGGCCGAGTTGAGGCCGGTGGCGACGTAGTTGCTTCCCTTCGCGATCTGCTCCAGGGCGGCTTTCTGGCCGTCGAACCCGAAGATCACGATCTCGTTGGTGCGCTTGGCGTCGGCGATTGCCTTCTGGGCGCCCAGGCACATCGAGTCGTTCTCGCAGAAGACGGCGTCGATCTGCTTGTGCTTCGCGAGCATGTCTTCCATCACGCGGATACCGCCGTCCTCTGTCCAGCGGCCGAACTCGGGCGCCATGACAACGTTGACGCCGCTGTCCTTGACTTTCGACAGCACGCCGTCGCGCCGGGCGTTGCCGGTGCTGTTGTCCTCGGGCCCGCCGCGCATCATGAGCAGCGTGCCCTTGCCGGCCATGCGCTTGGCGATCTGCTCGCCCACGCCGACGCCGGTGGCGTGATTGTCGACGCCGATCCAGACATTGTATTCGCCGCCCTGCAGCCGTCGGTTCAGCAGCACCACCGGCTTTCCGGCCTTCTTGATCGCCGCCATCGGTCCGGGCAGGGCCTCGAGCGGGCTGATGTTCATGATGAACCCGTCCACGCCGCGGGCCAGCAGGTCCTCGATGTCCGAACTCACTTTGGCGACATCGCCGCCGCCATCCGCGACCAGCGTCTTGACGTTGCTGTAGGCGAGCGCCTCGGCTTCGAGGGCCCTGACGACCCCGACGAAATACGGCGCCCGCATCTGCAGGGTCACGACGCCGATCTTGACTTCCTTAGGCTGGCTGAATGCCGGGCCGGCAAGTCCGAGCCCGGCCAGAAGGCACAATCCGGCAAGCATTGCGCGTTTCATCTTACGTCTCCTCTCCTCCTTGAGTTCATTGGCGTGTCACCGCATTTTCCGGCTCGCTGCCAGCACGGCAAAGATGATGAGCGAGCCCTTCACGATCTCCTGGTAGAAACTCTTCACCCCGTGGAGATTGAGCAGGTTGTTGATGAGGCCCAGCGTCAGGACGCCGAAGAACGTTCCGATGGCGCCGCCGCCGCCGCCACCCAGAACAGCGCCGCCGATGACGGCGGCCGCGATGGCGTCGAGCTCGTAGGCAATGCCGAGGCTCGGCTGCGCGATGCCGAGGCGCGACACGAGGATCGCGCCCGACAGGGCCGCGAGCAGTCCGCTCAGGGCGTAGGCGAGGACGACGGTCCCGGCGACATTCACGCCGGCCAGGCGGACCGCTTCCTCGTTGCCGCCGATCGCCACGGTCGCCCTGCCGACGGGCGTCTGGTTCAGGAAGAACCAAACGAGCACGTAGCACGTCATCATGATGATCACGCCGACCGACACCGGGCCCATCAGCGTGGCGCCGAGGTCGCGGAAGCCGGCATGCGCGGGCACGATCGGCGTCTCGGTGTAGATGTAGACGCAGCCGCGGAATATGCCCATGGTCGCCAGGGTCACGATGAACGGCTGCAGCTTGAAGCGGACGATGACCACGCCGTTCAGTAGACCCGCCGTGAAGCCGGCGGCCATCGCCACCGCAAGGGCGGGGCCCAGCCCGATCTGGTCGGTCATGCCGGCGAACAGCACGCCGCCGAGCGCCACGATCGAGCCGACGCTCAGATCGATGCCGCCGGTCAGGATCACCAGCAGCATGCCCAGGCTCACGAGGCCGTTGGCGACGATCTGGCGCAGCAAGTTGGAGAGGTTGCGCTCGGTGTAGAACGACTCCGCGGTCAATGTTCCGGCGAGCACCACCGCGCCGAGCAGGCAGATGAGCGCGAGGTCGTGTCCGCGCAGGCGCCATCCGCCCAGGACGAACCATTGTTTCTGGAGCCATGCCGCCTGGATCACGCCGCAACTCCCGCCGCGTAGGCGAGCAGCCTCTGCTCGCTGGCCTCGCCGCGCGGCAACTCGCCGACCAGCCGGCCCTTGCGCATCACCAGCACCCGGTCGCTCAGTCCCAGGACCTCTGGCAGCTCCGACGAGATCATCAGGATCGCCATGCCGCTCTCGGCCAGACCACTGACGATGCGGTAGATCTCCTGCTTGGCGGCGATATCCACGCCGGCCGTGGGCTCGTCCAGGATCAGCAGGTCGGCGCGTGCGGTCAGCCATTTGGCGAGCACGACCTTCTGCTGGTTGCCGCCGCTGAGCGTGCCGACCCGCCGCTCGGTCTCGCGCGGCCGCACGTTCAGCTCGACGACCTTGGTTTCGACGACGGATCGCTCGCGCCGGCGGCTGACGACGCCCCAGCGGCTGATCAGCGGGAAGTTGGCGAGCACGACGTTGTGCCGGACCGGCAGGAAGAGCACGAGGCCGTCGCGGATGCGGTCTTCGGTCAGCATGGCGATGCGTGAGTCCAGCGCCTGGCGGGGCGAGGAGGGGCGCACGACGTTCCCGTGCATGCGGATCTCGCCGGACACGGGCCGGTCGGCGCCGAAAATGCATCGCGCCATTTCGGTGCGTCCGCTGCCGACAAGGCCATAGACGCCGACAATCTCTCCCCGCCTTACGGACAAGGAGATGTCCTGGAAGCCGCTTTGGCCGCTCAGTCCTGTCACGCGAAGCACGTCGGGACCGGGCCTGTGTGCCCGTTGCGGAAAGATCTCGCCGATGTTCCGTCCGACCATCATCTCGATCAGCCGCTGTTTGCCGGATGTCGCCGGCTGCGTCGTGCCGACGACGGCGCCGTCGCGCAGCACCGTGATCTGGTCGGCGAGGTCGAGGATCTCGTCGAGGTCATGGGAGATGTAGATGATTGCCGTGCCCTCGCCGCGGAGCCGGCGCGTCAACGCGAAGAGCCGCGTGCGCTCCTCGTGCGAGAGGGGGGCGGTGGGTTCGTCCATGATCAGGAGGCGCGGCCTGTCCACGAGCGCCTTGGCGATGTCGATCAGCTTTCGCTGGGCGAGGCTGAGCTGGCGCACCGGCTCGCGCAGGGGAATGCCGGCGAAGCCGATCTCGTCGAGGATCTGGCGGGCCCGGCGATGTGCTTCGTGCCAGTCCACCCACCATCTCACGCGGCCTGTCGGCAGTTGTCCGAGCAGGATGTTCTCGGTCGCCGAAAGCTGCGGAACCAGGCTGACATGCTGGTGGACCACGCGGATGCCGAGACGCTGGGCATCGAGCGGATTGGCGATGGACCGCGGCGCGCCATCGACCACGATCTCGCCATCATCGGCGCGCACCGCGCCTGTCGCGATCTTGACCAGGGTGCTCTTGCCGGCGCCGTTCTCGCCGACAAGGGCGTGGATCTCGCCGGGGGACGCCGCGAAATCGACGTTGCGCAGCGCCAGCGTGCCGCCGTAGCGTTTGCTCACGCCCCGCATTGTCAGGAAAGCGGTCACTGCGCCAGCACGCCGCTCATCAGCAGCGTCTTTTCTTCGGTCATGTCGAGCAGCGTTTCGTGCAGCCCTTCGCGGGCATTGCCGCTCAACTTGGTGCCGCCGAAAGGCAGGTTCTCCAGCCTTATCGCCGTGCTGTGATTCACGACGACCGTGCCGACCTGGAGCGTGCGAAAGGCCTGCATGACGCGGGACAGGTCGCGGGTGAAGATCGCGGCCTGCAGGCCGTAGGGGCTGAGATTGGCGATCCTGAGCGCCTCGTCGAAGCCGTCGAAGGGAAGGAGCGGCAGGACCGGTCCGAAAATCTCTTCCTGAAGCGCGGCGCTGTCGGCCGGCAGGTCCGTGAGGACCGTCGGTTCGAAGAACGCGCCACGACGGCGTCCGCCGGTGACGACGGTGGCGCCCTGGGCCACCGCCTGTGCGACCTGCGCCTCGACTTTCTGCGCGGCCTGCTCGCTGATGAGCGGGCCGACATCGGTATCGGGCGCAAGCGGGTGCCCGAGCTTCAGCGGCCGCGTCTTCTCGACCAGCGCCGCGAGCAGCGGCTCGAAGATGCGGCGATCGACCAACACCCTTTTGACGGCGCAACAGATTTGCCCGTTGCCGCTGGTGAAGCGGCCGCGCACGAGCGCGTCCGCGACCTTGTCGAGCTCGGCATCCTCGCAGACGATGCTGGCATCGTTGCCGCCGAGCTCGAGATGCACCTTCTTGAGGGAAGGGGCGGCGTCACGGAGAATCTGGCGACCCGCTTCGGTACTGCCCGTCATGGAAACCATGTGGACGCCGGCCGCGCGCACGAGGGTGGCGCCGACCTCCTCGCCGGTTCCCGTGACCATCTGGTGCGCGGCCCGCGGCAGTCCGGCCTGCTCGAGCAGTGCCGCGATCCGGCCGATGGTGAGCGGGCATTCCTCCGGCGGCTTTGTAATCACCGCGTTGCCGGCCGCCAGGCCGGCGGCGACCTTGTGCGCCCACAGCTCCGCGGGATAGTTGAACGGCACGATCGCGGCGATGACGCCGCGCGGCTGGCGCAGCGTCAGCGCAACGGAATCCTCCTGGCCCGGAACGGAATCGAGCGGCGTGGTGCGTCCGAAGACGCGCTTCGCCTCCTCGGCATAGCCCCTGAAGATGCGGACCGCCGCATCGAGTTCGGACCGCGTCTCGCGCAGCGTCTTGCCGTTTTCGCGCGCGAGCAGGCGGCCGAGCTCCTCGCGGTCGCGCTCAATGGCATCCGCCGCGTTCTGGATTGCCGCGGCGCGCCGGTGCGACGGCATCGCCGCCATCGCGCTCCAGCCGTGCTGCGCCGCGGCGACCGCGCGCGCCGCGTCGGCCGCGGTGCCGCGCGGTGCCGTATCGATCAACTCGCCGGTCGCCTTGTCGCGAATCGCATCGGCAGCGCCGTCGGAGCTGTCGACCCATTCGCCGTCGATGAGCATCCTCATCGCGCCGCCTCCCCTGATTGAGCAATTATCGCTGCATCGGGATGCTTGTGCAATATGCGCAATGATCGTACAAATAGTGCTCAATGTCCTCCGAGACCCGAGTCCGGGATCCCAACAAAAGCGCCACGGCATTGCGCGCGCTCAGGGTGCTTGAGGTGCTCGCTGCAGCGGAGTCGCCACTGTCGGCGGTCGAGGTCGCCACGCTGATCGCGACGGAGCGCAGCACGGCCTACCGGATGCTCATCACGCTGATGGAGGCGGGATATGTCGTGCGCGATCCGCGCACACGCGCATATCGGCTGGGACACAAGCTGTTGGCGTTGAGCCGCCCGCTGCTCCGTGGCGACCACGAGGCGGAGATCATCGCTGAGTCGCTGCGGGAAATCTCCGCGCGCACCGGCGAGACGGTCCACTATTCGGTGTGGGATCTCGACGGCCCGGTGCTGGTGCAGCGCGCCAAGGGTACGCAGCTCGTCACGATCGATTTCCAGATCGGCGACCGCGCGCAAATGCACTGCACCTCGATCGGCAAGGTGCTGCTCGCCTACCAGAACCAGGCCGTTGTGGAGGAAGTGATTCGGCGCGGCTTGCCCAAGGTTGCGCGCAACACGATCACCGACCCCGATCGGTTGCGCGCCGAACTCGCCAAGGCCCGGACGCAGGGCTACGCATATGACGACATGGAGTTCGCTGACGACATGCGCTGCGTGGCGGTTGCCGTCTCCGGGAAGGACGAGAGCGTGAGCGGCGGCATCAGCATCTCGGGGCCTGGCTCCCGTTTCACGCTGCATAAGTTGCGTGAACTGCGCGATGTCGCGCTCGACGCCGCCCGCCGTCTTTCGCTCAGGCTTAGCGGGGGTGTCGGTAGCGTGGACGGTTTTGTCGATCCGCGGGGCAAGCGGCTGCACGAACGCGAGCGCAGCGTGGGGCCACGACCGCAGATCGCGGCGCGCCGCCCAGGGCAACGCCAGAAACTCTCAAGGTAGATTCGTCAGGCCGGCAGAGACGGACCCTGCCTACAAATCAACTTGCCGATGAGAACAAAATGTGTACAATCGCCCGACTTATCCCGCCGCGAGTCCCTGTCGCGGCGGGAAATGAATAAGGGAACAAATCGGGTACTTCGCGCCGAAACAGGGTTCTGGCGGCGCTGCGGAGCAGGGTTTGCAAGCCGGGACCCCGGTGTGAAATAAGGAGAGATCACGATGTCGGTGACGGCTTTGCGCGCCGTGGGGCGCGACACTTCGGACAAGGACTCCATGGACAAGACCAAGGCTTTGGATGCGGCCCTCGGCCAGATTGAGCGCGCCTTCGGCAAGGGCTCGATCATGAAGCTTGGCCAGCGCGACCCGGTCGAGGCTGGCGACGTGGTATCGACCGGCTCGCTGTCGCTCGATATCGCCCTGGGCATCGGCGGTTTGCCGCGCGGCCGCATCATCGAGATCTACGGGCCGGAAAGCTCCGGCAAGACGACCCTGGCGCTGCACGCCATCGCCGAGGCGCAGAAGAGCGGCGGGACCTGCGCATTCATAGATGCGGAACACGCCCTTGACCCGGTCTATGCGAAGAAGCTTGGCGTCAATGTCGACGAGTTGCTGATCTCGCAGCCCGATGCCGGCGAGCAGGCGTTGGAGATCGCCGACACGTTGGTCCGCTCCGGCGCCATCGACGTGCTGGTGGTGGACAGCGTCGCGGCGCTGGTGCCGCGCGCCGAGCTCGAGGGCGAGATGGGCGATTCGCACATGGGCCTGCATGCGCGCCTGATGAGCCAGGCGCTGCGTAAGCTCACGGGTTCGATCGCGCGCTCGCGCTGCATGGTC